>JAEEGL016150346.1_pt1 | contig 35397 bp, 31 predicted proteins | sample 9134231 | NCBI WGS metagenome assembly JAEEGL01 (sample SAMN16246548, study PRJNA631951) | gut metagenome | biome: gut microbiome; feature: rumen; material: fiber-attached | host: Bos | place: Iran: Karaj | collected 2018-10 | reverse complement strand
GGCAAAAGGCAAAAAGGAAGTTCCTGAACTAAACTCAAGCTCTACTGCGGATATCTCCTTCCTGTTGTTGATCTTCTTCTTGCTGACAACTTCTATGGATACTGACCAGGGTCTGGCACGTCGTTTGCCACCTCCACCTGAGCAGAACCAGAAGAATGATGATATCAAGCTGAAGGAGCGTAACGTGCTGCAGGTATTCCTCAACTTCCAAGACCAGTTACTGTGTGGAGGAGAGTATGTAGGAGTAGGTGATCTTCGCAAGAAGGCAAAAGAGTTTATTGCTAATGAGGCCAACGAAGCTAACAAACCAGAGAAACATGTGGTACATACCAACCTGTTGGGTGATATGGAGGCTACAACCAACCACGTAATCTCTCTGCGATGCGACCGCGGTACCTCTTATAACTCATATATCGCTGTACAGAACGAACTGGTGGCAGCATATAATGAGTTGCGTGACGAGCTGGCAACAGCCAGATTTGGTAAGGCGTATGCAGATTGTGATGAAATCCAGCAGGAAGATATTCGTACGGTTTATCCACAGAATATCTCAGAGGCTGAACCTAAAAAGTATGGAGACAAGTAATTATGGGAAAATTTAGTAAGACCGGTAAGCGTGGTATGCCACGTATGAACACCTCTTCTCTTCCTGACTTGATCTTTACTCTGTTGTTCTTCTTCATGATGGTAACAACAATGCGTGAGGTAACTTTGAAGGTTGAGTTTAGAGCTCCTCAGGGAACTGAGCTGGAGAAACTGGAAAAGAAGTCTTTGGTGACTTTCATCTATGTAGGTAAGCCTACACAGGAATTCCGCAAGACTTTAGGTGAGGAAACTCGTATCCAGTTGAATGATTCATTTGCAGAAACTGCTGAGATCCAGGACTACATCATTGGTGAACGTGCCAGTATGAAGGAAGAGGATCAGCCACAGATGACAGTTTCTTTGAAGGTTGACCGTGATACCAAGATGGGTATTGTGACCGATATCAAGGAAGCACTTCGAAGGGCATATGCATTGAAAATTAACTATTCTGCCGCTAAACGTCAGTAATAAGTTAATAGTGATATTTAAAAGAGCCGTCGGATTTCCGACGGCTCTTTTTTTATTCTGTGTAGAACGCTACTATTTTGCGTATGGCCTTATGGCATACTGGACAAAACTCAGGACTGCTATTCGTTCGCATCCTGCAATCAAATGCTGGGCGATAAACACCTTTCGACGAATAGCCTCCGCCTTCAAACACCCCCACTGCAGTGTCCTGCTGAAGAGTGGGAATAGGCGTATCTTTTTTCATCATATCTTTCCACTTACTGTCGAAATCCACTAGCGTAGTGATATTGGGTTCCCATGGCTCAATGTCCAACGGATAGCTGCCCGACATCACATCGTCGTCATAGAAATACTCGTCAGCCAAGCCAGCGAAACTATGGCCAAACTCATGAACCACCACTGGACGAAATGTACTATGATGTGCCGCTGTTAACATCAATGAGTTGTAGATGCCACCACCACCATACTCCTCTGTATTCGCTAGTATGATGATGTGTTCGTAAGGAATGCCTGCCAGCGCATCGTGTACTGCTTTCAGGTGTGAGGTGGTTAGATAACGATCGGAATAGAAAGTGCTGTAGTTCGAACTGAAAGCCGTGTTTTTCCATTCTCCTTTCTTCGGAATGCTCACTCCACTATCTACTGAAGGACTTGCCACAGCCACGAAGTTAAATTTATTTTGTAATGACTTAAACGGCTCATAGCTAAACAAGAACTCACTAACCTTTGCTGCATCTTCATAAAAAAGATCCATCTCTTCTGCCTTGTAACCTTCTGCCAATATGGCGATATCAATGCACTCTTCTGGTGTTCCATTCTGCACCATGTATTTATATGGTGTTATATGCTCTCTGCCTTTCTGATGAATGAGTATGTCGTTTGGATCTACTGTATGTCTCAAGCTAGTTACCACCTCATGTCGATAGTTCATCAGGGTTATCTCTACTTCTGTAGGTTTTTTAGGGAAGGGTACCACAAAGCAGTTCTCATAGCTTTTCGTCACTTCCTTTGCCTCGTCAGTAGCTGTCCATTCTTGAAAAAGGGAAGAGAACGAGGTGGCATAAATTGATTGACCGGTCGCCTTATCTCGCATGACTAGTTGACCATGGCTTTGCAGTGGCATTTCAGCCAGATGATGCCTACGTCCTGCCCAACCAGGGATGATACTCAGTTCCTCAAGAGCTATCTGTTGCTCGTGGTTATTACCTGTAAAGACATAGTCCACGCGCAGTGTTTGCTCGGTAAAATAGTCCTCGAATTGTTGTGCATGGATGGTAGTTACAACCATTAATAAACATACAGCAATATACATTTTCTTCATAATAGTTGATTATTGTTTGATTTCTCTTGCAAATTTAGTCAATTTTGTTTACCTTTGCATATTAAATTAATATTTTTACTTTTAAATTGCAATAAAAATGGCACATCATCAATTAGACGCCCTTGACAAGAAAATTCTGAAAATGATTGCGGCTGATGCCCGTGTACCCTTCTTGGAAGTTGCCAGGGCTTGTAACGTATCTGGAGCAGCTATCCATCAAAGAGTGCAGAAACTCACTGCTTTAGGTATATTGAAAGGATCTCAGTTTATTGTAGATCCGGAAAGTGTAGGATTTGAAACTTGTGCCTACATAGGCCTATACCTTAAAGATCCTTCTACCTTTGAAGAGGTAACTTTAGCTTTGAAAAAGATTCCTGAGGTTGTAGAATGCCACTATACTACAGGACAATATGACATGTTTATCAAGTTATATGCTCGCAACAATCATCACTTGCTGAGCATCATACATGATAAACTTCAGCCACTGAACTTGGCGCGTACTGAAACAATTATCTCTTTCAATGAAGCTATTCAGCGTCAGTTGCCAGTGGAATCAATTATAGCAGAAAAGTAAAGGCTATCTTTCATAATCTACAAAAGCATAGTCGCAGGGATGTCTGTCATCAGCATGGCGGACAACTCTTTTTGTTTCGTGCCACATTTCGTGGTCAATCGGAGGAAAATACACATCTGCCTCTGAAGCTTCAGCATCAATTTCTGTCATATAAAGTCTATTGGCAAGCGGCATCGCTTGCTTATAGACACTGGCACCTCCTATGATAAATACCTGCTCATCTTCAGCGCAGTGTTTTAGCGCTTCTTCCAACGAAGCATATATCTCAGCCCCAGTCAATACTAGTTTGTTGCTACGGCTCAACACGATATTGCGACGATTGGGCAAAGCTCCTTTGGGCAATGAGTCAAAGGTCTTTCTGCCCATTACTACTGTATGCCCTGTGGTCAATGACTTGAAACGTCTCAGGTCATCAGGCAGGTAAAATAGCAATCGGTTTTTGAAGCCTAATGCGTTATTCTTGTCTATGGCGGCAATAATGGCTATCATAATTAAACAGCAACTTTTCCAGCTATGTGAGGCCAGGGATTATAGTCAGTCAATTCAAAATCCTCGTATTTGAAATCAAAGATGTTTTTTACATCAGGATTAATCAGCATCTTAGGCAGTGGACGTGGTTCGCGTGTCAGCTGTAAATCCACTTGCTCCAGATGATTCAGGTAGATATGTGCATCGCCAAAGGTATGCACGAAGTCACCTGCCTTGAGACCCGTAACCTGTGCCATCATCTGCAGCAGTAGGGCATAGGATGCTATGTTGAAAGGCACGCCTAGAAAGATGTCAGCACTGCGTTGGTAGAGCTGTAGGCTTAGCGTGCCGTTGGCTACATAAAACTGGAATAGACAATGACAGGGGGGAAGTGCCATATGAGGCAGGTCGCCCACGTTCCATGAGCATACCATAATGCGGCGTGAATCAGGATTATGCTTGATGGTATCCACCACTTCGCTAATCTGGTCAATCACTTTACCATCTGTTGTTTCCCATGAGCGCCACTGGTGACCATACACAGGCCCCAGGTTGCCGTCGGCATCCGCCCATTCGTTCCAGATGCGCACTCCATTCTCTTGCAGGAAATGCACATTAGTGTCACCCTTGAGGAACCACAGCAGCTCATAGATAATTGACTTCAGGTGCAGTTTTTTGGTGGTGAGTAATGGAAATCCGTCATCCATATGAAATCTCATTTGATGACCAAATATACTGATGGTACCAGTGCCTGTTCGGTCGCTTTTCTCCACGCCTTCTGCCTTCACTCTTCTCAACAAATCCAAATACTGTTCCATATAAATTGATAATTGATAACGGATAATGATTTACAAAGTTATATTAACTCCCCGACTTTTACAAGAAAGGCGTGAGCAAATTACCAAACCATCCCACAAACTTTTTCCATTTGCTGCGTTTCCTCCAGTACTCTTTGTCCAACAGGTGACTATTCTGCTTATCACGTTCAAACATCGTACTCAGTTCGTCTGTGGTACCTTTGTCAAAGATAAAGGCGTTTGTTTCATAGTCGTAACGCAGACTTCTACTGTCTAAGTTAGCGGTACCCACGGTGCAGAACGTGCTATCTACCATCATCACCTTCGAATGATGAAAGCCGCCATCAAACAAATACACCTTCGCTCCCTTCTTCATCAATCTATAGGCCACCAGTTCACCTGTTTCTGGAGTAAACCCAATGTCTGATCTGGCAGGAATCATAATCTCAACTTCTACGCCACGCTTCAAGGCACGTTTGATTGCTCTTCTCACTGAGTTGGTAGGCACAAAGTAGGGGTTCACTATCTGCACATGTTCTTCAGCACTGTCCAAAGCCTTAACATACACTTTCCTAATAGCATCCGAAGTTTTACCTGGCGCACGGTCAACAATGGCAATATCCACTTCCTCGTGGGTGCGTTTACCTACCATCTCTATGCGCTTTTCCAATGGCATTTGTGCCACTTCGTCCTCTGGTTGGTCATCAACAGGCGTACGTTCCACTGTCATGTCAGCTACTTGTGTACGCAACTCGCTCTGCACTTGCTGCTTTGTCTCTTTGTTCCACATCTTAAGAAAGATGTCTTGTAGTTTGCTTACCACAGGCCCTTCCAGTCGCATGTGAATATCGTGCCATTCGCCAATATCTTCCAATCCCACCACGTAGTAGTCGGCAATGTTCATACCGCCTGTATAGCCCGTCTTGCCATCAATCACTACAATCTTGCGGTGGTCACGAGGTACTATATGATTTACCCATGGGAATCGTATTGGATCGAACTCCACCAAATCAACACCTGTAGCGCGGATAGCTCTGGTATGTACCTTCTTCAGTGGTTGGTTGTTCGATGAATTACCAAAAGCATCATACATCGCCCTTACCGCCACGCCTTGTTGCGCCTTCTCGCCTAATATATCGAAAGTTAATCCTGCTATCGAATCATTGCGGAAGTTGAAGTATTCCAGATGGATGCTATTGTTGGCTTGACGGATGTGACTAAAAAGGTCTTTGAACTTGTCATGCCCACTGAAGAATAGCTTCAGACTATTGTGTTGTGTTACGGTGATGTTTCTTTCTTGTAGATAGGTACGCATAGCTGCTTCACTTTTGACACCTCTTTCTTGTGCCATAATAGTCGATACAACTAACAGGCTCAGTGCATAGCCAAGCCATACCTTATATATATATGCTTTTTGAGAAAAATTCATTTGCATTATTAAAACCAATGACAAAGATACAAAAATATTACCAATATTTGCTAATTTCGCAGTATGGAAAAAAGAATAAAGACATTTTATTTGTCGTTGTTTGCTTTGTATTTGGCGCTTTCGTTCACAGCCTGTCGTCCTATGCCCCCGGAGAGTTTTCGCTGGGATGGGGGAATAGTCCGGTTGGAACACATTCACGATAGTTTGTCGTTCATCCGCTTTGAGCGACAAGGCAAAGAACTCTCCTCCTGGCGGTTGCCATATCCTGTCTATCGCTTTGACTGGGGTGATATCAATGCTGATGGCATACCTGAGATAGCGGTGGGGGTTATTAAGCCTACGCGCTTTTATCCTGAGTCAGACAAGCGCCTTTTCCTTTTCAAGTTGTATCACGGCAAGCACATCCGTCCTTTGTGGTTGGGCTCTCATGTGGCGTACCCTCTTGAAGATTTCTCCATCGAGCGTGACTCTGTGCCCGCCCTCATTCATACTATAGAGCGACAAAACGATACTACATTAGTTCAGACTTTTTATCGTCAACAAGGCTTTGGAGTCAAATTCCTTCGTTCCATCCCATTGCAGTGACAAAATTAATTTGTATTATTGCAGTACAAATCTAAAAATGAACTGCAATGAAAAAACTTATCTTTTTGATGGTGCTGGCAGTCAGTTGCCTAACTGCCTGCAAACAACAAGTAAGTGGCGTGAGCCAAGAAACCCTCAATACTATTTATAACCCTCAGTCACTTTTACTGAACGATGACGAACTACCGCAGACAGTCGATCTTAATATGGATATTAGCCAACTCAGCTACCAAGAGTTGCGTATCCTACACTACTACCCTTACGCCATCCATGGTGCTTGGATAAAAGATGGAGATATCAATGGTTTCTATTGTAATCGTACAAAGTGGTACTATGATTTGGCAGATTCCCTTTACTGGGGCAATGCCTCCAATAACTATGAACCTATTTATAGCTTTGAGAATTATGATGACAACTATCTAGCTTATCTCAATCAGTTTCCTCTCAGCGATGAAGAAATAGCTTTTATAGAGAAAATAGACGCTCGTATGGCCGAACTTGCCAAGAACCGTTTTGTAACTAGTCCTAAGGGCATCCAGTTGCAAAACCCAGCCTTGGCAGTCAATCTGCATCAGATTAAACAGCCATCTGAAAGGCTGCTGACCATGCTATTGCAAAACAACATCGCGATGGAACATACAGAGTTCGAGCAGTTATTCCAAATATACGAGAGCAATGACTACTCATGCATCCCTAATTTTATCACTACTGACCTCTACCTGCAAGCCTATCACATGTATTTCGAATATGTGCTAATGTCACTTGAACAATATAACTTCATCCCTGCGCTTGCAAAGATGTCACGTGCTATGTACGATGCCAGTATGAATATCAGGCATACTACCTCAAACGAATCCTTGCGTTCACTTGCCGATTTCAGTGGCACTTTTTACGCCATTGCTCTCAACTTGCTCGACAATACGAAAGTAAGTGTTCCTGGTGTTGAGTTTACCAAATACACCTATGAGTGCGACCAGATTATGGCAGCTATTGATGCACCTTCTGTCCTTCTTGAAACAGATGTCAATTTCAACTATAGCCTTTTCAGACCTAGAGGTCACTACACCCGCAACGAGACATTGCAACATTACTTCCGTGCCATGATGTGGTTACAAACGGCAGCATTCTGCCGTGAAGATGCAACAGGTCTGCGTCGTGTCGTCATGATGGCACAGCTATTCAACCAGATACCACACGAGGCACAAAAGGCAGGGCGTTCCACTTATGATGCCCTTTTCTTCTTGATGGGTGAGCCAGACAATCTTGCAATAATTGAAGTGGCGGACTATCTCAAGCAACTTGGTGTGAATAATATCGAACAGGCGTTGGCAGACGATACCATAAATCGTGTCAACCAATGGTTGGAACAACAATTCAAGAAGCGCAACCGTATTGCGCCCAAGATACAACTCAGTTGCTCCGACAAGATAAACTTTATGCCACAACGCTATGTGCCAGATAATGAGGTACTCACTAATACTTATGACGAAACGCCCAATAGCAACCTGCCTTATCCACGCGGTTTGCATGTGATGGATGCCTTTGGCGTTGAGGCTGCTAGTGCCATCACTGACACCACTTACCAGGATGCCAAGAGCTGGGCAGACTATACCAAAGTGAAGACTGCCATAAGACAGAAATTTACCACCTTTGATGACTGGGATAAGACTATGTATGCCAAGTGGATGCAAGGCCTTGTTACCCTGCAAAAGAATGACAAGAATTACCCTGGCTTCATGCAAACCGATGTTTGGAAAATCAAGAACCTCAACTCGGCACTTGCTTCATGGGCAGAGTTGAAGCACGATGCCATCCTCTATGCTGAGCAACCTATGGCTGCAGAATGTGGCGGCGGTGGCTTGCCAACACCAGAGGTGAAAGGCTATATCGAGCCTAATTTGCCTTTCTGGCGTCACCTCAAGGAGATGCTAGCACTAAACGAAAAGATGCTAAATGATAGTGGCTTTCTGACGGATATGTTAAGTGAGCGAAATGAACAGTTAGTGTCTATGGTGGACTTTTGTATTGAGGTGTCAGAGAAAGAGTTACGTGGTGAAAAACTTACTCAAGAGGAGTACAACCAGATACGATACATGGGTAGCTCGATGGAGTATTTCACCTTGTCCGTAATAGACCCCACTACAGATTTTTATCACTGGTATGATGTGAAAGGTGCCGACCGTTCTATCGCCATCGTAGCTGATGTCTTTACCCGTAATGTATTGGGATGCGAGAAAAATGGTATCCTTTATGAGGCTACTGGCAATGCGAATTCCCTTTATGTGTTAGTGAATATTGAGGGTGAAACTTACCTGACACGTGGTGCTACCCTCAGCTATTATGAATTTGTCCGTCCATTAGACACACCACGTCTTACGGATGAACAGTGGCAAGAAATGTTGCAGAATGGTTCTGCGCCTGATGTTCCTCAATGGGTGAAGCCATATTTCTTGAACTCTAAAATTGAAGTGGATGAGACAAATCTTTACAGCTCTGGCTGTTAATGTTATTGTTATTTATCATATTACTATTAGTCAGCACTTCTTGTATGAAGCAGCATCATGAGGTGCCCAATACTGACGAAACTTTGTCCCTCGTTTTCACTGGTGATGTATTGTTAGATAGAGGAGTGCGCCTCCATGCTGAAAGAGAGGGCGTACAAGCTCTATTCTTAGGAGTGGATTCAGTTTTTCGTCAAGCCGATGCAGTAGTTATCAATTTAGAATGTCCATTGACAGAAAAGGAAACACCTGTCAATAAACATTATATCTTTCGTGCAGACCCACAATGGGCAAAAGATTTGAAGGCAGCAGGCATCACCCACGCTTCTATGGCTAATAACCATACTTATGACCAGGGGCGTTTGGGCTTGTTGTCAACATATAGCCACCTCAAAGAGGCTGGCATTGAACCCTTGGGCTTCGGCTATAGCAAAACTGAGCGATTGGAACCCGTCATCATCCGTAAGGGAACTACTGAGGTAGCATTGTTCAACAGCGTCACCATCCCATTAGAAAACTGGTTTGACCTTGACAATCGCCCCGGTATTTGTCAAGCCAGCGCCTCCACCTTAGCTGATGCTATTCGTGCCTATCGAAACGCGCATCCTAAAAGTAAGGTCATTGTTGTGCTTCACTGGGGTGTGGAGTTTCAGAGCCTCCCATCCATGCAGCAACGCCTTGATGCTGAAACCCTTTTACACGCTGGTGCTGATGCCATCATTGGGCATCATCCTCATGTGGTGCAACCTATGAAAATAATCCACTCTAAGCCTGTGTTCTATAGTTTGGGTAATTTCGTATTCGACCAAACCCTTCCTGTTGCCAATCAAGCCGTCATGGCACGAATTACTATCCATGGAGACTCCATTTCTGCGATTTCCATCCCCGTGCAGATTAGACATACTAAGCCACAATTATTAAAGTTTTGATATGCGAGCTAAGTAATCGTAGTGGGGACCTTCGCGAAGGATATCAAATTGGTAACCGTGGGAGAAAGCAACTTCACTAACTGTATTGGCATCTATATAGCTCCAGTTGAAAGGATCACCAAGGGTGTCTTTATATTGCAACTGATAGACAAGGTTGCCATAGTATTCTTTGGAGGAGGGTAGTTCGATGATGCCGTCTGCGTCTTCATAAATATAACAGATGTCGGATGAGTCGAAGAGCAACTGGCCGTCAGGTGCTAGGATGCGGTCTAAAAGATGAAATAGTATGTGTAGGTTTTCTGCTTTGCCTACAATACCAATGCCATTCATAAGTAGTAGAATAGTGTCGAATTGGGTATTTAGAGTAAAGAAATCTTGTTGCAATACTTTCATTACGCCTCTACCTCGCATGGTCTCGACCGACAATGGTGAGATGTCGATGGCAGTAACGTCAATTCCTTGCTCTTGTAGTACTAATGTGTGGCAACCAGCCCCAGCACCTACATCTAGGGTGCGACCTTTTGCCAATTTCAGCGCCTCTTGCTCCAGTTCGGGCATGTCGGCAAAACTGCGGAAGAGGGTTTCTACAGGCATCTCATCTTCATCAAACATAGGGGAGAAGATGCGGATGGGGGTGGTGTCGCCTGTTTTCCAGTATTCGGTAATGGCTCGACCCATTGGGTCTTTCTGTAGAGTCATAAATCTTCGTGTGTTGTGGTGGTACCTCGTTGCATCAAACGCTTGAATGTAATGGGATAGGGTGTCTCAAACTGCATCTTTTCGCAAGTGACAGGGTGGGTGAAACACAACTTGAAAGCATGCAGTCCCAGACGATTCAAAGGGTTGTCATCGTCTTCAGGACCATAGCGACCATCGCCAACTACAGGATGTCCTAAGTCTGCCATGTGTACACGTATCTGGTTCTTCCTGCCTGTCTCCAATCGCAACTCCATCATCGAATAGCCATTGGCACGCTTGATGGTTTGGTAGTGTGTAATCGCCAGCTGACCGCCATCATCCACCGGACTTGATGCCACATATAACTTCTTGTCGGTGAGCCATGAACGAACGGTGCCATAATCTTGTTCCATTTCACCATGCACGATTGCTACATAGCGGCGGTCAGTCACGATCTGGTGCCAGTTGTCTCGTAAGGTATGCTGTGTGTGCTCGTCCTTAGCAAACATCATGAGACCCGAAGTGTCACGGTCAAGACGATGTACCACATATACTTGACTGCGTTTGTTGCTACGGCGCAGATACTCGGTAAGGATAGTTGCAGCTGTGCGTTCCTTTTCACGCTCGGTTTTCACAGACAGTAAGCCCGGTTCTTTCTCCACTATCATCAGGTAGGCATCTTCATACACCAACTTGAGCAAGCGGTTACGGAATTCGTGATTGCCCTTCTCACGACTGATCTGCACTTTCATGCCTGGTTGAAGGGGGAAGTTGTATTGGGTAGTAATTTTTTGATTTACATACACGATGCGCTTGCTGAGCAGCGACTTCAGTTTAGTACGACTGGCTTGGGGCATACGTGCAGCGAGGAACTCCATCAGTTCCATAGGCTCCCGTACGACATAATCTGTATAATGATTGCGGGCTCTTGCCACTCTTCTATTCTCTGTTTTCATAATTGTTTTAGTGTTAATAGTACTACGTTTTCCACATGATGCGTCTGTGGAAACATATCCACAGGCTGTACCGCCTCTACATGGTATTTGACATCTAAAAGCTGGAGGTCGCGTGCCTGAGTGGCAGGGTTGCAACTGACATAAACGATGCGTTGAGGCTCAGCATTCAATATCACGTTCACTACATCGGGGTGCATACCGGCACGAGGAGGATCAGTAATGATAACATCGGGGCGTCCATGCTCATGGATGAAGTCGTCGGTAAGAATATCCTTCATATCGCCGGCAAAGAACAGGGTGTTGCTGATGCCGTTGATTTGTGAGTTAACCTTCGCATCTTCGATGGCCTCTGGCACATATTCGATGCCGATGACCTGATGGGCTTGGCACGACACGAAGTTGGCGATGGTGCCAGTGCCTGTGTATAGGTCATAGACCAGTTCGTTTCCACTGAGCTGGGCAAAGTTGCGTGCCACTTTATAGAGATTATATGCCTGTTCTGAGTTGGTCTGGTAAAAACTCTTGGGACCAATCTTGAATCGCAGACCTTCCATCTCTTCGAAGATATGGTCGCGTCCCTCGAAAGTGAAGGTCTCAAGGTCGCCTATCGAGTCATTCACTTTATTGTTGATGACATATTGCAACGAGGTGATTTGCGGGAACTGGTCTGCCACAAACTGCAATAGTTGGTTGAAGCGCTCCATTTCAGCACTGTCGTCGATGCGTGCCACCACAATCAGCATCAGTTCGCCGGTAGAGGAAGTGCGTACAATTAGGTTGCGCAGCATGCCCTCGTGCGAACGTAGGTCGCTGAAGGTATAGCCATGCTCTAAGGCATAGTCGCGGATGGCGTTGCGTATCTGGTTGGAGATGTCATCTTGCAGCCAGCATTTCTCGATGGGCAAGACCTTATCGAAAGCACCCGTAATGTGGAAACCCACCACATTGCGCTCGTATTCCACCGCCTGCGACACTTCCTCGCGGGTGAGCCAACGCTTGTTGCTGAAAGTGAACTCCAACTTGTTGCGATATTCCTGCGTTTTGGCAGAGCCGATGATAGGAGATATCTCTGGCAATTCCACCTTACCAATACGGGTGAGGTTATCTACCACCTGCTTCTGCTTGTACTTGAGCTGCTCGGAGTAGGGCAGGATTTGCCATACGCAACCACCGCAGATGCCGTAGTGCTGACAGAAAGGCACTGCCCTTACGTCAGAATACTTGTGGAACTTAACGGCCTCTGCCTCAGCATAATGGTGCTTCTTGCGGCATACTTGCAAATCCACTACATCGCCTGGTACCACATGGGGCACAAACACCACCAGGTCATCTACCCTGGCGATGGCTTTACCCTCGGCAGCCACATCGGTGATGGTTATCTGCTCCAGCAAGGGGAGCTCTTTCTTCTTTCTTGCCACTTCTAATGATTTATGTTTAAGGGTGCGAAGTTACGATTTTTTTTTCATTTTACCTAATGAACTGCCAAGTGATGATGGCTGCTATCCAGAACACGATGTAGGTGATACTCATAATGACAGCTGCTATGCTGAACATTCGTTCTTCTTGCTGATAGTAGCGAATGCTTTCCCAGTGGTGTGACAGCCATACCATTTTCCTGCCGTTACGCCCCATGGGAATCATGGCAAACAGCAAGCGGAATACCAATAGTCGAATAATGTTCTCAGGTGCAAAATTGACACCTGTAATGATGCCTTCCAAAGTGGTAAAGGCAAAAAACAACCATAGGCGATGCTTGATGTGTTGGAAGATAAGGTAGTATTCAGGACACCAGAACGCCACCCAGCTCCATCCTTGTGCCTCATGGGGGATAATGCTGTCAATGTTGAACTTAATCAACTGTTTCAACTTCTCTTTCCTGCCATAGAGATAGGCTTTGTTTTCGGCAAACAAAGTGACGTGGTCATGCCTGAACAAGATTTTGAATCGCTCGTAGTCGTTTTTGACGGTGAGGTAGATAATTCGATATGTCTGGTCGGGCAGTTCGTAGAATACCACATGACACTTGCGGTCTTCCAACGAGGGGAAGTCAAGGTTGAAACGTTGTTTGATAATCTCAATAAAATCTCTGTATTCTTCTATATTATCTACCCAGAACACTGATTTGTTTAATAGTTGCATCTTGTGGCATTGCTCGAATTCCCACAGGAAATTGTCGGAAGTGTTGATGCGTTGAAGGATGATTTGTGCACGTTGAATCATATCTTGCACAATCTCCTGCCAGTCCTCATCTACATAGATACGCTTCGCTCCAGCGGGTGGCATGAATTCATCGGGCTTGCCGATGGCATACACGGGGAACCACTCGCCTAATGCTTTTGTCATGCGCCGTTTCAGCTTCTTGCCCTTGCGCTCATCGTTGAAGCTGCGTAGATAAACGGTGAAGTAATCAAGGTTGGCGAGGTGCTTCTTGGTATAGAATGGTCGTCTGCCTACCAGGTAGGACAGGATGTAGAAATAGGGTACCGACAAGATGAAAGAAGCAGATGCCGGTGCAATATATTTGGCAAAGATGTCGTCGTTGGCTGCGAGGGGTTGATAAAATACGGATGAGGCAGCTCCTATGGTAGCAATAAATGTCAGTGCGAGGAGCACACCATCAGCTATCTGTCTCGACAAGATGACCAAGCGGTAGCTTTTGGCATAATAGATAAGCAACCGCAAGGGCAGTGTCAGAAACAGAAAAGCGATGAGTACCCGAAGAGTTGATGCAGGCAGCGATTCCATTCTTTCCTGTCTTCAAAGGATGCTTTAAGCAGTGAAGTCCTCCTTAGTAAGTTTTCTGCCACAATGCTCGCAGAATACTTGATGCTTGAAGATGACGCCGCCACAATCACTGCAGTGGTTGGCCCGCTCTATCTCACGAACTCGTGAGATTAGTTCCTGATACAATGGGGTTTCCCTACTCTTCACGATGTCGTAACCTAACTTCTTGAGCAACTTGATTGTGCGCCATGCAGTGGCACGGTCGTACTCTTTCTCTTTCTCGCTGAGTTCGTTGTATGGCACCATGTCAGGCGTTTGCTTCTTCTTGTCATCGCGTTCAGGACCGTAGGTCCATCCTTCTCGCATACGGTTTTCTGCCCAAACTTCGTGTGTGTTTTCCGCAATGGCTTCACGTAGCTCTCTCAAATCTTCGTTGATGCTTACATCGCTCAGGTCGATTGGCTTTGGAATGTATTTTCCCATGGTATTACTTTTTTAGTTTATTCTTGCCGTAAAGATAGTAAATATATTTTAATTATCCATCATCCATTTTCCATTATCAACTTAAATCGCATGCGCCAAATACCTGTTTCGGCATTATAATCATTGCTCAATAGTTTGAAACTGCCAATCTCGCTAGTGTTCTGAACATGCTGACCAATGCAGAGACATTCGTCGTAATCGCCTACCTTTACGACGCGTACTGTCTCAGAAGCATCGTCGGGCAGGCGCTCCATATCAAAACGACCTTGAGCCTCGACTCGAGTGATGTATTCGGTAGTGACGGGCAGGTTTTGGTGTATTACCTCGTTCACTGTGTCTTCCAATTGTTGCACTTGCTCGGGGGTGGGACAAGCTGGCAACTTATAGTCCAACTTGCTCTTCTTTCGTTCGATGTGTGCCTCTACAGAACGACCACAACCGAAGAGGTTAATCATCGTTCGGTTTATGATATGCTCCGTTGTATGCATTGGGGGGTACTCAGTTTTGTTATGCTGATTTAACATCAGTTCCTGTTCCATATTGTAAAGCTTTAATGCCGACATCTTATGATGCCACTGCAAATATAAGTAAATAATCTGACATAATATACTTAGCTAACATAAACAACCTCTATTATTATTCATCAATGTGATGATGGGATGGTAAAGAGATTATATCGTATTAGGTTGTCACCTAAGTGAAAATATTCTGCCACATTTGTGGTAGGAGATTTTCACAACTGTGAAAGGAGGTTTTCACAATTGTGAAAAGATTGTCAGAAGCGTAGATTGTGATATTAGTATTGGTGTGTTATAGTATTATAGCCTGATTCCCAAACCAGTGAAAATAGTATCGGGCTTACAGTTGAACACGGCATTCATCTCGCCTGCCATGCTGAACCCACATTGTTCGCAAATGTCACTATGGAGGTTGTCAATGCATTGGGGGGAGCATCGTCCATCGCAGTAGATGAAGTTGCAAATCCAGCAATGACGTTTGAAATGCAAGGTCAGCATATTTTTTAGACCCGATACGCTGTTCATTATGCGATAGCCTTTCCGCTTGTGGGTGATGAGTTGTGTGATTACCTCCTCACGCTGTTCCTTGCTCAGTGCCAGATGCTCTGTTCCATCAAATGGCGTGTGGAAGTTAAAGGCTATTTGGCGGACGGCAGGATGCTGTTGTAGAAACGCCAATACTGCAGGTACTTCTTGGCAGTTTTTGTTATTCACTACCATATATAAAGAAGCCCCTTGAAGGTTTTCCAATAATGTGCAGTCATTGATGCCCATAATGCTTACCCACAGCACATCTACTTCTATTTTCCGCTGTTGCCATGTCGTGTAGTCAGCAGCAGATATCATAGTAGATATGCTGTAGAACCCCTTTTGTTTAGCAAGCCGGAAAAGATTATTTACTGTGTGTTTGCCATCGTTCCACTGCATGAGGTGCACCCCCTCGACATCAAGCAGTCTTGCGCCTTGCGTGTAGCAATAGTCAAGGTGTCGCTCGATCTCAGTAAAAGGCATGAAATAAATGCCATCTTTTTGTGTGCAGATGGTGCAATGACGACAAGTGCTGTTACAACCATTGGTGACGAATAATACGCTTTGTAGCGGTTTTCGTATGCCTAAAAGTCTAGCCCTGATGAACCACCAACCCAGAAAGATAAGTTGCAGCAATGCTTTCATATGAGTAGCTTACCAGAGGGCGATAGTGAGCAACAAGCCCAAAAGGGTAAAGTTGCGCGGACTCTCGTAGTAGATGATGTTCAGCGCATTGCCCTCACGGATACGGTTCATCTTTATCCATGATCCGATGTGTAGGATGAGGTAAGGCACTGCAGAGTAGAGAAGCCCTATCAAGGAGATGGCACCATCGAGGTAGAGCAATACCACCATGGCCACGCAGATAAGACCTGCTATCAGGTAGAAATAGCGCCCGAACACTTCTCCCAAGATGCCCACGCTGGTGTGCTTGCCTGCGGCTGAGTCCTCGTCACGATCTCTGTAATTGTTCACTATTAGCAGTGTATCGATGGAGCATCCGGCTACGATAGATGCCCAAACAGCATCCCACGTAATGGTATAGGTAAGCACGTAGAACGTACCGCAAACAGGTATCAAGCCGAAGCACAACAATACGGCGAGGTCGCCCAAGCCGTGATAGGCAAAGGTGGTGCTGTAGAGGAAGGTGCAGAGTACCACGATGGCACCCATCAGTACAATTTCCCAGCCACCCCATACCAGGTGTTCCCATACTAAAAATAATATCCCTAAACCTACCAAACAACCAAGTACCAGACATACGCCAATGGTGATGTAGGTGGGCTTTTTGGTCAATAAGCCATTGGCATAGATGCGGTCAATTCGATCGGGGTCGCTCTTGTCGAGGCCTCGGTTAAAATCTACAACGTCGTTAATAAGGTTAGCAGCGATGTGCATGAGCCAAGCAAACAGCCAGCACATAATAGCGATGGACCATGAAAATTGTTCGGGTGCGAAGCCATGCGCCAATCCAGCGCCTAATAAAACAGTCATCAACGATGCACCCAAACTGGTAGGACGGATGCCTAGGAACCAAGCCTTGAACGAATTTATTACTATCTTTTCTGCCATAATCTTTTGTTTTAGTTAATCTTCCTGATAATGGATGGCATCCATAAAACGCTTAATAACCTCAGGTTTGCCGGTATGCTTACCCTTGTCCTCGCTGATTTTACAAGTATCGTTGTAGAAGTCCCAGCTTTCGGTAATTTTAGCTGCCACCAACTTGATAACAATGTTCATGGGTTCCACTCCCTCAAAGTCATTAGTGAAATGGGTGCCAATGCCAAATGAGGGTTGACAAAGTTTCTGCGCATATTGTTGTATTTCGATAGCAAGGTCGGTGTCGAGCGCATTGCTGAAGATAATTTGCTTGGTGCGTGGATCGATGCCCAACGATTTATATTTCTTCACGATTTTATGCAGCTGCTCAAAGTTGTTGCCGCTATCTACACGAAGACCTTTAAATAAGTTGGCAAAATCTTCGCTAAAGTTATGGTCGAAGATATCCCAGCCGAAACTGTCATAAAGGTAGGTACCCAAGGCGCCACGGAAGGTGTTACGCCACTTATTCATGGCAATATGGTTCGCCATTTGAGGACCATACATGCCACCGATGGCACAGATGAACTCGTGCGCCATAGTTCCCACAGGTACCAGATCGTATTTCATTGCCAGATAAACATTGCTGGTGCCTACTAATTTACCTTTCCACTTGCGGGAGTTGTAGCAGTCCTTCATTGCCCTAATCACTGTCTCTTCTGCTTCGAAAGAAGCTCTACGGCGTGTACCGAAGTCACTGAACACACAACCAGCCTTGAGTAGTCGCTCAGCCTTATTGTAGGTCTTTTGGTAGTATTCTTCATAGTTCAGTTTGTCGGTCTGGTTAGTCATGATGTAATATAGCTCGGAGATGATGGCAAGCACCTTTACCTCCAACAGGATGGTTTCAGCCCAACTGCCTTCGAACTCGATGTGCAAGAAACCTTTTTCGTCTTGCCATGCTTTTATCCATTCGTGCTTGAAACGGTAGCCTTTCAGGTAGGTATAGAACCAGTCGGGGATAAAATAGCACTTGCGACGCATAAAGGCTATTTCTTCATCAGTGATGGTCACTTGTTCCAACAGGGTAATCTGTCTGTTCAGTTCATCGGCAAAACCTTTAGGATAAACGGTGTCGTTGCGGTCAACGAACTGGTATTTCACCTGAGCGCGAGGAAAGTTGTCTATCACGGCACAACACATCGACAACTTATAAAGGTCGTCATCAGTAAAATGATTGATAATCTGTCTTATCTTCATAGTAAATCAACAGGTTGCTTTGATAAAATTCTCCGTAATATATTTGGTAAGTGCCTGTCCGCCATCAATAGAGGCGGTATAAGGCATCAGTACATTGAACATATTTTTGCCAAACAGTTCGATACCATCTTTCAGTGTATCCAGCACACAATAGTCGCCGGCGATGCCGCAAAGATCAATTTGCTGAATGTTTTTCAACTCAACCACCAGTTTTAGATGACTCGCAGAAGTGGTGTTCTTAAAGATAGAATACTCTTCTGTTTTTGCATTATTGCCCTTTTGCAACACTTTAGTAGCTCCTTTAGTATTGAAAAGAGGTTCGATGAGATTGGGATATATGGCTGCACCGATGCTGTATTGCACGCAATGTGTCGGCCAAATGCCTTCATTTTCTTTGAACGAACAATGGTTCAAAGGATGCCAGTCGTTGGTCACCACTTTGTATTCATATAGGCCGTTATTCTCATGCAAATATTCCCCCAATGCGTTCATTGCCTCGGCTGCACCATTCACGGCCAAGGTGCCGCTAATGAAGTCAATCTGTGGGTCAACCACCAATAAAAGTTTGTTCATTGTATCTATTTTTATCTTGGGTGTAAAGATATAAATAAAAGTTGATAGGCAGTTAATTTTTTAGTCAAATATTTTGCAAATTCAGAAACTCGTCCTATATTTGCATCCGCTTTAGCGAAACGTTCTTTGGGGTTGTTTGGTTTTGACAGCGAGCAGAAAAGGTAAGTAAGCATGCAGTGCCTCGTTAGTTTGCACTTAAATCTGAGCTCTCAACAATTATCTGGCAACAACAATTATGCTCTCGCTGCTTAATCGAAGTATAGTAGATTGGCTTTATCTCGGCACAAGGTGCTGAGACGAGACGTCACTCAGAAGCTCTTGCTCCGAAGCAGTCTGATATAGTGGCGCAGCAATATCGGGGATAGTCTTTGTAGGCTCCGATGCAAGGATGAAATTTTAGGAGATAAGGTTGCGGTTGATGGCTTTGGTTCTGCCGTAGCTCGAAAATGAAGTCAAAGATAAGCATGTAGAAAGCTTATGGTTTCCTCGTTTGGACGAGGGTTCGACTCCCTCCAGCTCCACTTTTATTCCATATTCATAATTAGAGATGATTATGAAATGGTTAATATCGTTTAGCTCCCTTACCTGCAGAGGTATGGGAGCTTTTTTGTTGTTGGATGTAAACTATTTGCTTTTGGATGATGGAAAATGCGAATAGTTTTTTTATCTTTGCAACTAAGAATGTAAAAAACCTTGTATCATGAAAAAGATGGATGCTAAGATGAAAAGCATGCCTGCTGAAGGTACTTATAGCTATGGTAGCTACTATGATGTGCCAGAAGTGGAACCCGTTAGAGAATTGCTTATCAATGACGGTTGGCGCTTTGCACCTACAGAACTGGCAGGAGCTGAGATGATGAGTTATGATGATGCTGACTGGACTCCAGTGGATTTACCACATGACTTTAGTTTGATACCATTGCCTGGAGGCGACAACGATGAGCAGATTGGTCCGTTTAGTAAACATTCACCTGGACGCAACGCTACCGGACATGTAATGGGTGGCACAGGTTGGTATCGCAAGATTATCAAGACTGACAAGAGTTTTGAAGGCAAGTTGGTGAAGATTAGCTTCGACGGTACTTATAATGAGACCAAGGTATGGGTTAATGGCATCATGGTGGGCAACCATGTCTATGGATATACCCCCTATTATTACGATATAACCAACGCTTTGAAGCCGGTGGGTGAGGACAACATTATTGCTGTACGCTGTCGCAACAATGGGCGTAATTCGCACTGGTATTCAGGTGCGGGCATCTATCGCGACGTGAAATTAGAGATGTTTGAACCGATTCATGTGGACCCTTGGGGTGCCTTTGTGACGCTGGCATATTTGGATACTTATGAGACCAAAGTTAATGTTGAAGCACGTGTGGTAAATGAGACGAATGAAGACGAAACTGTCAGCGTTCAGGTGGTGATTCGCTCTCAGAAGGGGAGAAACGTGGGCAATGCCCACCAGGAGATTGAAGTAAGGGCTAATTCATGGGTAAGGGTTACACAGATGATGCATGTGAGTCGTGCCGTGATTTGGTCACTGGAGAATCCTTATCTCTATACGGCTGAGATAACTATCAAGAAAGGAAATAAAGTCATCGACGAATACAAGCAGAAGTTTGGCGTGCGTAAAATTGAGGTATCTGCTGACAAGGGCTTCCGCCTAAATGGGGAGATATTAAAACTGAAAGGCGGTTGTGTACATCATGATAACGGCTTTTTGGGAGCCGCTGCTTTCAAACGAGCCGAATACCGTAAGGTGGAATTGTTGAAGGAATCAGGCTACAATGCTGTAAGAACAGTTCATAATCCACCATCGTCGTATTTTCTTGATGCTTGCGACGAACTGGGTATGCTGGTCATTGAGGAGTTTACTGACGTGTGGGAGGTGCACAAGATACCACAGGATTATGCCACCTATTTTAAGGAAACTTGGGAGCCTGATCTTACTAATATGATCAAGCGTGACAGGAACCATCCAAGTGTGATTATGTGGAGCATAGGCAACGAGATTCCTAATCAATCGACGAAAGACGCATTGCGCATTCAAAGGGAACTGATCAAACGAGTGAAAGAGTTGGACCCCACACGTTTTGTTACACAAGTGATTTCTCCTCACATGGTAACAGGTGGATGGAAAAATGCACAGCCTCAGATGGAAGCACTTGATATTTGTGGATATAACAATATGTCGAACAAGATTGAAGATGACCATGAGGTTTCTCCCGACCGTATTTTCTTTACGGCTGCTTCATATTCTTCAAAGGCGTATGAGTATTGGAAGCCTGTGATGGATAAGTTGTACGTAATAGGTGATTTTGTATGGACTGCGATGGACTATTTGGGTGAGGTGAGTGCTGGTGAGGCATTCTATGCCCCTAAGGCAGATGTGGATACAGGGGCTCAGGAAGTCTTGAATCTTGGGAAATTACCTAAGGGCATCAAGCCCGAGATGCTGTATGACATTCAGTTTGAGAATATGCCTAATCTGTTCCCGAAATATATCTCATGGTGTGGCGACTTGGACATCACTGGTCGCAAGAAACCACAAGGTTACTATCGCAATGTACTGTGGGATGTAACTCCGGTTGAAATGCTTGTACATGAGCCTATTCCTGAAGGAATGGTGGAGAACATGACTCCTTGGGGATGGCCCAATGAGTTCCATCACTGGAACTGGTTAGGTAATGAGGGCAAACCCATGAAGATAAGGGTATTTACCAAAGGCGACAAGGTGAGACTGACGCTTCATGGCATGGAAATTGCGGAGGCTAGTGTGAATGAACACTATATTGCTGAATTTGAGATACCATTTGATCCCGGACGACTGGAGGCTATTGCTTACAAGGCTGGTCATGTGATTGGCAAGGCAGTGCTCAGAACGGCAGCAACTCCTCATGGTATAGAGTTGAGACCTGATAAGGCTCTGTTAGAGGCCAACCGTCATGACTTGTCATTTATTAGGGTAAGGGTGATTGACAGAGGTGAAAATAAGGTGACCGACGTCGATGTACCTTTGGAGGTGACCGTTACCGGTAATGGTGAATTGGTGGGATGCGGCAATGCTAGCATCGACGGCATGAAGAGTTTTAATCATGCAAAATTCAAAACTTGGCGTGCTTATGGACAAATTATTGTTCGTCCATTTGCGAAGCCGGGTGACATCTTTGTCAAGGTTAAGAGCGAGTTTGGTGAGTCAATACTAAAGCTGAAAGTGGTATAGTAAGATTAAAAACGACATTTGTCATTGTCCTCCTAATCGGTCGAAGAAGGTTATTACATCTTCCCATGTTTTATAAGGATCAATACCTAATTTGATGTGGGTACCCATGAAAGAGTTGGCACCCTCAGTGTCGTGCGCATCAATTAGGTAGTCGCCATAGCTCAGGTTCTTATAATTGGAGAGAATCAGGCGGTTGTAGGCAGGAACACCCAACCATTTCTCTACCCATTTCACCTGTTCGCTCCAGATATCAGGTTCGTTATATGGCACTGAACCTAAGATGTAAGTGTCATAAATTGCCGCTAATTTCTGGAATGCTTTGACGGCGGTAGGCATTGGTTCATCACCCTTACGCAGCGTATCATTCAGACTGATATAGAGGATGGGGCGCTCACGCCCTTCCTGACGGTCGTCAATCCATTGCACTACAGGCAGTACACAATGTACCAAAGCATGGTCGTTCAAGAAGTGGGCACCATTGAAACGGATGGCTTGTGGATAATACTCAGTAAAAAGGTCAAAGGTATGTACCAGTTCATCGTGGATGCCATAGAGGGCATACACACGGTTTCTCTCGGCTTCGTTGATGCCTTCGAAACAGTGATTTGATATCTCCCGAAACTCATTTAGAAGAGCTTTGTTGACTAAGAAATCGGTGGCACCGTCTTGACGCGGGTTGCTGAAAGTTACCCTTCCCATCATATTATGTTCCGCCATGGTATCAGCAATCTGGAAAGCTGGATTTACCAACAGACGGTCGAAACCATAGAGCATCTCAGTATACATTCCTCCCATCGATGAACCAATAATCATATCAGGCTTCTCTGTCTCGCAGATGCGGTGCAGCAATTCCATTGCCTCGGTTGGATGTATAGGCAAATCTGGTGATATTACCATGGCTTTCGGTAGCAGAATACGGATGCCTTTGGCTGAGCCTGTGGCACCCGATGAACCGAATCCATGCACGTAAAGTATCTTTTTGCCCACCATTAGGTCAGGTCTTTTTTCTTGGGTATTCTCTTCCATTTATATATATAGTGTATTTAGATTGAACAAAAGAATGTCACTAAGAAAGGTACACAGAAATCCACACAGAAGCCATGGAAGAGCGAGAGTACCACAAACTGCTGTCCACTAGTGCGGGAAATGATGGGCAGGGTAGTGTCCATCGTGGTCGCTCCACCTGAAGAGATGGGAGCTATACTACCAAACCATCTTACCATCAGTGGAGCGCCAATCAAAGTGATAATTTCACGCGCAATGTTGGCTAACAAAGCAATGGTACCCAATTCCGCCCCTTTATATTGCGTAATAAGGATGCTTGACAATGAATAATAAGCAAAGCCTGAGCCCACCGCCATGCAGTCGACAGCAGACCGCTGAGGCAACACCAGACTAACAACCCAGCTACCTGCTAAAGTGCCTAGTATAGTCATGACGGGTAGCCATGCCAACCGAGGGTTCAAAGCACGGAAACGTTGTATTACGGTAGGGTCATTTCCCACGCTGAAACCTACACTCAGCAGTAGGGCACATAAGGCATAGAAACTGATGTCGCTTTGTGCGATGTCAGCTGATAACACTCCTGAATAGCCACAGATGAGACCTGCTATAAAAAAAGCTATGATAATGAGGCTGCCTTTCATCTAACTTTCCTCCATAATAACCAGGCAGCGATGAGGCTACCCATGGTAGCAGCGATGGCTATACCCATTGCCTCAATACCAAGCGAGCAGAGACTGTTGATGATCTGTTTGTTACTCCCGATATTAAGACCTAACAGGAACAAAAGTACCCATATTAGAACGGTAATCACTTGTTGTACATACGCTACACGCTTCTTTCGCAACAGGTAGCCACAGAAGATTCCTCCTAACATCATTATAACTACAATAAGCATCTTCGCAAATGGTTATTGGTCAGCGGTTAGTTGACCACATTTATAGGATTTCCATCCAAATATGCTTTCACATTTCCCACTATTATTTCCATCAATCTAACACGAGCCTCTTGGGTAGCCCAGGCAATATGAGGAGTGATGTAGCAGTTGTTAACTTTTAAAAGAGGATTGTTGTTTGTAGGGGGTTCTGTTTCTAATACATCTACGCCTGCTGCCATAATTGTTCCATTGCTCAATGCTTCGGCTAGGTCTTTGGCATTCACTACTGGTCCGCGGCTTGTGTTAATGAGCACTGCTGATGGTTTCATCAATTTCAGTCTGTCGGCATTTACCAAGTTCTTGGTAGAAGGTGTAAGAGGACAATGCAGGCTCACGATGTCGCACAAACGGAACAGTTCGTCCAGCTCTACTTTCTTAACCTCGTGGGGTAATTGAAGTTGTGATTTCGATGTGTATGCATATACCTCCATACCAAATCCAAAAGCTATGCGGGCAGTGGCTGAACCAGTATTACCTAATCCTACTATACCAATTTTCTTGCCAAAAAGTTCTATTAAAGGGGTATTATAGTAGCTAAAATCTTTGCTATTTACCCATGCATTCTGTTCGCGTATTTCAGTAGCATAATGGTCAACCCGATTGTAAATGTTCAGTATATGCGCAAATACCATTTGCGCCACAGAGTTGGTACTATAGGATGGGATGTTTGTTACTACAACGTTGTGGACTTTAGCAGCCTCGCAATCAATAACATTGAATCCTGTTGCCATCACTCCAATGTATTTGAGTTGTGGCAATTGGTCAAAATGGGCTGCATGAATGCATACTTTGTTTGTCAGAACGATGTCGGCATCTTTTACTCGATCAATCATTTGTTCCGGTGTGGTACGGTCGTAAATGGTGCAATCACCCAAGGATTTTAATTTGTCCCATGATACATCACCTGGATTGCCTGCATAACCGTCTAAAACTACTATCTTCATTGTAATATATGTTTTTCTAATAATCCTTGTCCTTACCCCAGAGAGCTTTCATACGCTCTTTTTGCCTATCTTCGGCTGGGTTGGGCTGTGGCTCCCAGAATTGTTTACCTTTCAATGCATCTGGCATATATTGCTGGTTTACAAAATGTCCAGGATAATCGTGAGCATATTTGTAATCGATGCCATACCCCAATTCTTGCATCAGTTGGGTAGGGGAGTTGCGTAGATGCATCGGCACGGGCTGGTTGCCCGATTTCTTCACTTCCTCCAATGCCTTGCCAATTGCAAGATAAGCCGAATTGCTCTTCGGACTGGTCGCCAGATAGATAGTTGTCTCAGCCAAAGGGATACGTCCTTCTGGCCAACCAATTTTCATCAATGTATCGAAGCAAGCATTAGCTAATAACAAGGCATTTGGATTGGCCAAACCTATGTCTTCCGAGGCGAGAATTACCAGTCGTCTGGCTATAAAAGCTGGGTCTTCACCTCCCTCTACCATGCGGGCTAGCCAATAAATAGCTGCATCGGGGTCGCTTCCTCGTATGCTCTTGATGAAAGCTGAAATGATATCGTAGTGCATTTCCCCATCCTTATCATAGGCCAGTGGGTTCTGCTGTATGCACTTCGCCACTATCTCGTTGGTTACCACTACAGGGCCTTGTTGCTCAGCTTGTACTACCAACTCCAGAATGTTGAGCAGCTTGCGCGCATCGCCACCACTAAATCGAAGCAGGTCGGTCGTTTCTTTTAGTTCTATCTTTCGTTTTTTTAGCTCGATATCCATATGGATAGCCCTATCCAGTAACTCCAGCAGGTCCTCTTTCTCCAGTGATTTAAGTGTATAGACTTGGCAACGTGACAACAAAGGGCGAATCACTTCAAACGACGGATTCTCGGTAGTTGCACCTATTAGCGTCACCACTCCCTGCTCTACGGCCCCCAGCAACGAGTCTTGCTGAGATTTACTAAAGCGATGAATTTCATCGATGAATAGGATGGGACTGGCAGTAGAGAAAAACCTAGCGTGTTTGGCTCTCTCAATTACATCACGCACGTCTTTTACACCACTGGTTACAGCACTAAGTGTATAAAAAGGTGTTTCTAACTTATGAGCAATGATTTGCGCCAAGGTGGTCTTGCCAACACCTGGAGGACCCCACATAATAAATGACGAAATCTCTCCCTTGTCAATCATTTGGCGAAGCACAGCCCCCTCACCGACCAAGTGTTTTTGGCCGATATACTCATCGAGAGTTTGAGGACGTAATCTTTCAGCTAATGGCTGCATATCAAAATTCCATCAAAACCATAAAACGGAAACCATCCTTGTGGGTGCCTGGCTCATCGAGGTATGTCAATCGACGTACATACTCTATATGGAATAGCTTGAAAATGTTATAGATGCCAAAGCTCACTTCAACATATGGCTTTTTGCTGTCCATTACAAAACTTGCTGGCCTTCCGTTACGCATAGGGAAAACAAATAAATCCTCGTTGCCAGCTTTGTATGGGTTGTTTTTGTCTGTCAGTGTTCCCCACATAGCTCGCACACAGAACATTTCGCGCCACTTAAGATGCTTAATCAATGGAATACGGTTGAATAGTTTGCCATTCATATTATACTTCAGGAACAGAGCGGCATAGCGGTCGTTCAAAAATTCCATATTCTTAATTAAACCAAACGATTCCTGGTCATACATCATAATATACGATAGGTTGGCTATGGGGATATTCAGCATCGGGAACGGTACCTTGTTCCATTGGGCACCAGCACGTCCAATGATGTTTAGATGGCCCCAAGAACCCATCCAGAAGCGCTTACGCATACTGAACTCAGTGATATTGAAGTTGTAGTCGCCGCCAAAACCCTTGAAGCCGAAGGTGTGCGTCAGTGTGTAAATAGGTGCATCGAGGGTAATAGGACGACGGCGTTGTTTGGTGTTAACGAACGACTCGCCTGGAGCATAGCGCAGCGTAATAGCCAATTCATTGGTGGTAAGATCCTTTATAAAGGTATTCTGTTCACTCAATACTCCAGGTTCCGGACCATCGTTCTTGTAATAAGCTAATGTGCCCACTGGCTCATCATTACGGTGGCGTGCTTGTGCCTTTACAGAAAAACCTGAACGAGTTTCCAACTCGTAAGTCATCTCAGCGATGCGGGAGTACATCATCTGATCCATCTTGGTCCATCGCATACCCACAAACATATTATCCTTATCCGTGTCGAGATACTTGTCGCTGGGAGACATTACATCGTATTGATACTTGAATTGGATATAATGTTTGGGATACTCCCAAAGCATAAATTCGCGGGGCTGGAACGAATAAGCCAGATCGCCCTTGTACATCCATTTGTGGTCCTTGAAACCATAAGCCCCATAGCCACTTACAAACCAATGTTTGCTCATATTGGCTGTGGTCATAGCACTTAGTCGTACACGCGGGCCATTCACGAAATTACTCGTTATTATAGTATTGATTGGCCCTAGATCCACCTTGCTTGGATGTTTGCGATCACCTAGTTCTATATAGTTTTCGATCAATGCTTTGGCGGCAAAGATGGCATACTTGAAACCAGGTATCTGCTCCAAGCGATTCATAAACAAGTCCATCGAACTCTCCTGTTTGGTAAGTGGTTCGTGGCGCACCTCCGCCCAGAATTCATCTGTCTTGTTCATCATATCCACCTCCTTTATCACATCGCCTTTTAGGCGGAATAGACGTGGCTCTATAGGGTCGAATTTATATTCCGAATAACGTGTGGTGCGCTCCACCTCTAGTCCTTGGATGGCCGATGCCAGCTTCAACTGAACTGTCATATCATCGTTGATAAGCACCCAACTACTATCGGGCATTTGTTCGTACTCCTGTTGGATTACCATATCCTCCACAAAATTCACCGCCGTTTTCTTTGGCAGGTTCATAATGCAGCGTTTTACTGCATAACTGGAGTCGCGTGCTACATATAAGTGGCCGGTAAAGCCTGGATCAAGAGGGTTGGCAGGTACGAAAGTCAGATGCACACACTCTGTCTTGTCCACCATCAGCGTGTCCTCAAGGTAATATTGGTAAAATGAGATAGCGCCTCGACCAATCGGACTCACAAATCGGCGCGACAATAGGTTAATATCGTCGTCATAAATATTCACATCCTTGAACACGTCCGACAAGATAGTGCCAATCATATCTCCCGTGCTGAAGAACTCTTCGATACCCGAGGAATTAAAGCCGTCTATAATTTCCTTTTTGTTCTCTGGATTCTTGCGATAGATGGTACGCGAGGCGGTTTCCTTAATGGAGATGGGTAGAATCATCTTACCCGTCTTTTTTGATTCCTCTATTTGGTCTTTGAAGAAAGAAAATTTCTTGTAGATACCTTTCTCCATCTTCTCTTGTGTGATGTCGTTAATAGACATACGCATCTTCTGATATTTGCGATATTCGTAGAAATCGTTGGTTTCTAGTTTGAGGCCTTTCTTTTTGTCAATAACCTTTCGCATGAAAATTACGGCGGGGTTTTCACGGCGACGGTAGCGTTCGCGTCCTGGTCTAACAGTTACCTCTGCTATTTGGATATCTGCAGGCTTTAGTTTCAATGTCAGTTCACGTGTGGCAGGGGTGATTTTCACTTTCTTGGTCTCGTAGCCAATGGCGGAGAATGTCAGTTCTGTCCATCCTTTACGAGCATGATTGTCCACTTCATATTCACCATCACCGTTTGATACACTACCAGACCCTTTGCCTTCATATTGCACGGTAACATACAACAAAGGCTCGTTAGTTAACGAGTCAGTTATTACCCCTCTAATCTTTTGGGCAGAGGCCCCAGTAGAAAAAGCTAATGCAGCAACTAAGGCCGTAAAATATATATAAAATCGTTTCATCTTCCAAAATTCCCTCCAAAATCTCCCCTAAACAGGAGAATCCAGATGAGGTTATTATAATATAATGTCAATTATCAGTGCTCAAATGACTCCACCAGCACCTGAACAATACGCTCTGCTGTTCTTCCATCCCATCTGTCGGGCAAAGTAGCATGTTTCCATTCTCCTAGCATTAGTTTGTCAAGCGCAGCTGCCAAAGCGAAAGTATTCTCACCTACTAACTCGTTTGTACCAATACGCCATGTTTCAGGATGTTCTGCATAGGTGTTTAGGGTGATGCAGGGAACATCCAGGAATGTTGCTTCCTCGGCTATATTGCCTGAGTCGGTGATGATGCCCTTGGCCTGATTTATTAAGAACCCAAAATGTAGGTAGCTTTGTGATGGCATAATATATAGGTTAGGTGCATCCAACTCTAACTGTTTCACTGCATCTTCCACGTACCCGTGCAGTGGCGCTACAATAGGAAGACCATTGGATTTTTTGATGACCGTTTCTACCAGCGACTTCAGTACAGGCTTGTTGCGTAACAGGTCACGACGATTCAGTGTCAGCAGCAAGTAATTCCCTTTACGCAGTCCCATACTGCTAAACCACATAGGCTGGAGCAGTCGGTGACGATTATATCTTATGGTGTCAATCAAAATATTGCCCACATAGTGAATGTATTCAGGTATCATGCCTTCCTGGTTGAGGTTTCTGTTGGCTACCATGCCAGCGGTAAATAGGTAGTCGGAGATGGCATCCACGATAGTGCGGTTCACTTCACGGGGCATGTTCATGTCGAACGAACGGGTACCAGCAATCACGTGTGCCACTTTTAGTCCGCGTTTTTTTGCCACAATTGAGCAACTCATGGTAGATGCTAAGTCATCCACTACCAAAACCACATGGGCAGGGTGAGCATCAAGTTCCTTTTCAAACGCTAGCATGATAGCCGCAGCTACCTCGCTCTGCCCGGTATGTGCTACATTCAAGTAGCCATCTGGTTCACGTATGTCAAGGTCGGAAAATAATGATGCATCAAGACTGGGATCACCATGAGGACCCGTATAAACCAGTCGGTATGAAATATCTTTGCCGTTGCTATGTGCTGCGTTTATGGCGCGGCATATAGGCGCTATCTTCATAAAATTTGGGCGTGCACCCGCAACAATGGTTACTTTCATCTCCAATTGTCTTTTTATAATTCCTTGCAAACATACAAATAATTATTATTATAACATCATACTGCGAGATATAAACGATTATTTTTAATTCTTTTTTTCTTTTCATTCGACCACCCAAGACATTAATATATCTATATAGGGAGGATGAAAGATCAAAAGATACATATTTAGATTGTAAATAGTGGTAAAGTATTGATTTAATATGAGTAGGAATTTCTTTAATAAAAAATGTTCAAATATTGGGCTGTGTAAAAATAAAGTTGTATCTTTGCAGTAATTTTAGGTAACTAGGTAAATTTTTAAGCAAAGATTATATGAAGAAAGAAATCCAATTCAGTCTCCTCTATCGAGACATGTTCCAAAGTTCAGGCAAGTTCCAGCCTAGAAAAGATCAGTTGGAGCGCATTGCCCCCGTCATCATTGACATGGGCTGCTTTGACCGTGTGGAAACCAACGGTGGTGCCTTCGAGCAGGTGAACTTGATGTATGGTGAGAATCCTAATTTGGCAGTACGCGCTTTCACCAAGCCTTTCAACGAGGTTGGTATTAAGACACACATGCTGGATCGTGGTCTGAATGCCTTGCGTATGTATCCTTGTCCAATAGATGTTCGTAAACTGATGTACAAGGTGAAGCATGCTCAGGGTGTTGACATCACTCGTATCTTTGATGGTTTGAATGATGCCAATAATATCATTCCTTCTATCCAATATGCTAAGGAAGGTGGCATGACGCCACAGGCTACCTTGTGTATCACTTATTCACCTGTTCATACTGTTGAATATTATACTAAATTGGCTGATAAACTGATTGAGGCTGGTGCTGAGGAAATCTGTTTAAAGGATATGGCAGGTATCGGTCGCCCCTGGTCATTAGGCCAGTTGACAAAGAACATTAAGGATCGTCATCCTGAAATTATAGTACAATATCACGGTCATAGTGGTCCTGGTCTTTCTGTTGCTTCTATGCTGGAGGTAGCTGAGGCAGGTGTTGATGTGATTGATGTGGCTATGGAACCACTGTCTTGGGGTAAGGTTCATCCAGATGTGATAACCATTCAGGCTATGTTGAAGGATGCCGGCTTCAAGGTGAAGGACATCAATATGAAGGCTTATATGGAGGCTCGCGCCTTGACGCAAGAGTTCATCGAAGACTTCTTGGGCTATTTCATGGATCCAACCAACAAGCATATGACGTCATTGTTGTTGAAGTGTGGTCTGCCTGGTGGTATGATGGGCTCTATGATGGCCGATATGAAGACCATGATGCCTGTCATCAATATGTCTCTGAAAGCACAGGGTAAACCAGAGATGACTATCGATGAAGTGGTGGTGAAGTTGTTCGACGAAGTAGAGTATGTTTGGCCTAAGGTGGGCTATCCTCCATTGGTGACTCCATTTAGTCAGTATGTAAAGAATATTGCACTAATGAACATTATGGCTGAGGCACAGGGCAAACCACGCTATAGTCTGCTTACAGATAAGAGTATCTGGGGTATGATTCTCGGTAAGAGCGGTCAACTGCCTGGTGAGGTTGCACCTGAGATCAAAGAACTGGCTAAGGAACAAGGTCTGGAGTTCTTTACTGGTGACGTACAGGCTCTCTATCCAGACAATATGGATGATTTCCGCAAGGAGATGAAAGAAAATGGCTGGGAGACTGGTCCAGACGATGAAGAACTGTTTGAGTTGGCAATGCACCCAGAACAGTATCGTCCATTCAAGAGTGGTGTAGCTAAACAGCGCTTCGAGGCAGACTTGCAGAAGGCTAAGGATGCAAGGATGGCTAAACAGGGATTCAATCCAGAGGATATCTTGAAGCTGAAACGTGCGAAGGCTGAGCCTATCACAGCTCCAGTAAACGGTCAGGTCCTGTGGGAGATTGATGTGGTGAACGCATCAATGGCACCAGCTATCGGTGACAAGTTCCAGGAAGGTGATCACTTCTGCTACATTACAACTCTTTGGGGCGAGCAGGCAGAAGTAAAAGCTAATTTTACTGGTAAGATCATTGAGGTATGCGCACAGCAAGGTGCTACTGTGAATAAGGGTGATGTGCTGGCATACATCGAAAGACCTCAAGAATAATAAACAATTTATGTTGAATCACTTGACAGTAAGCCCCATTGCTTTAGCTCTGGGGCTTATTTTATAAATTTAAATACTATGAAGAAACATTTGTTTATGGCCATCATGTTGGTTTTATCAGCAGTGGCTGTAAATGCCCAGACTGGCAAAGGCGGCATATCTAGTACTATGCTACAACAAATAGAAAAAGGGTATGAAGATTCACCTGCTAATAGGGCACTCCGCAATGCCATCGGCAGTAATGACATCAGTACATTGGTGGTAAATCAGGACAACCAGAAAGCAATGGATACCAATTTCTCCATCCGTGTAAAGTCGAAAGGCATTACCAATCAGGCATCATCTGGCCGCTGTTGGCTGTTTACAGGCTTGAACGTGATGCGTGCCAAGGCCATTGAACAATATAGTCTGCCTGTGTTTGAATATTCACAGAACTATACATTCTTTTATGACCAGTTGGAAAAGGCAAACCTTTTTCTTCAAGGTGTAATTGATACCCGTCAGCAACCGATGGACGATAAGATGGTGGAGTGGTTGTTCCAGCATCCATTGAGCGATGGCGGTACTTTCTGCGGTGTTGCCGACCTGGTGCAGAAATATGGTTTAGTGCCTAAAGATGTGATGCCTGAGACTTATAGTAGTACGCATACCTCAACCATGCGCAACCTGATTTCCCAGAAACTGAAAGAGTATGGCTTGAAATTACGCGACGATGCAGCTAATGGCGTAAAACAAGCAGACTTGGAGACACAAAAGACAGAAATGCTTGCCACTGTATATCGTATGTTGGTGCTGAACTTAGGCATTCCTCCTAAAGAGTTCGATTTCGTGCGCAAAGACACTGATGGTAAGCCTGTGGCTACCGAGCACCATACCCCTTCGTCTTTTTATGATAAGTATGGTGACAAAGGCCTGCTCACCAATTATGTGATGTTGATGAATGACCCTACGCGTGAGTATTATAAGACTTATGAAATTGACTATGATCGTCATACCTACGATGGACAGAACTGGGTGTATGTGAATCTGCCTATAGATGAGATTAAAGAGATGGCAATAGCCTCGTTGAAAGACAATACTATGATGTATTTTTCTTGTGATGTGGGCAAGTTTCAAGACTCCAAGCGTGGCTTGCTGGATGTGAATAACTTCGACTATGGCTCACTGATGGGTACAACTTTCTGTATGGATAAGAAACAGCGCATCCAAACCTTTACCAGTGGTTCAACACATGCCATGACTCTGACGGCAGTTGACTTGGACAAGGCAGGTAAGCCTGTAAAGTGGATGGTGGAGAATAGTTGGGGTGTCGATCGTGGTTACCAGGGTTTCCTCATCATGACTGACGAGTGGTTCAACGAGTATATGTTCCGTCTGGTGGTGGAGAGCCGTTATGCCACTGCAAAGGTGAAGGAACTACTGAAATTGACACCAGTGAAGTTGCCTGCATGGGACCCTATGTTTGCTGAAGAAGAGTAAAATTAGCTACATTTGTGGTTGTCTTTTATCTTGAAAGATAAAGAAACGGAGTTGTTGAGGAAAATAAACCGCAATAACTTCGTTTTTTTGTTATTAATTCATTATTTTTGCAAAGATAAACGAATACTAATTATTAATATAATCGCATGGCAAATGTAATTAAGTTACGCAAAGGCTTGGATATTAACCTGAAAGGTAAACCAGCTAATGAAGTGACAACTTTACCTGCATCGGACGCATATTCTCTTGTGCCCGATGATTTTACTGGTGTCATTCCCAAAGTGGTGGTGAAAGAGCAGGTGCATGTCCTTGCAGGGGAACCCTTGTTTATTGACAAGAATCACCCCGAAGTGAAATTTGTTTCGCCAGTTAGTGGCGTAGTTACAAGCGTTGAGCGAGGTGCACGTAGAAAGGTGATGAACATCATTGTGACTCCTGACAAGGAGCAGCAGTATGCAGTTTTTGGCAAGAAGGATCCTGCTACCCTTACAGGTGATCAGGTGAAAGTTGCTCTGCTGGAAGCTGGTCTGTTCGCATTTATGCGTCAGCGTCCGTATGATGTGATTGCTAATCCTGACGATGCGCCACGCGCTATCTTTGTGTCAGCTTTCGACAGTGCTCCTTTGGCTCCCGACTTTGAATTGCAGCTGAAAGGTGAGGAAGGAAACTTCCAGACTGGTCTCGATGCACTGGCTAAGATTACCAAGGTGTACTTGGGTGTGAGTGTAAATCAGAAGTCTGCTGCCTTGACGCAGGCAAAGAATGTAACCATCAACACGTTTGATGGTCCTCATCCTGCTGGTAACGTGGGCGTTCAAATCAATCATGTGGCTCCCATAAACAAAGGAGAGGTTGTTTGGACTATCGGTGCAGAAGCTGTCATCTTCATCGGGCGTTTATTCAACGATGGTAAGGTGAACCTGATGCGCACTGTAGCACTCACAGGCTCTGAATTTGTAAAGCCTTGCTACGTGAAGATGTTGCTGGGTGCTAAACTTGACAACGTGTTCAAGGGACATGTGACTACTGCTAAGAACCTGCGTTACATTAGTGGCAACGTGCTTACTGGTAAGCAGGTGAATGCGGAAGGCAGTTATCTGGGCGCATTCCACGCGCAACTGACGGTGATACCTGAAGGTAATGACGTGCATGAGTTATTTGGTTGGATTATGCCTCGCATAAATGATTTTAGTACCAGCCGTTCTTATTTCAGCTGGCTACAGGGTAAGAAGGAATATGTGATGGACGCACGCATTAAGGGTGGCGAACGTCACATGATTATGTCTGGCGAATACGACAGCGTGTTCCCGATGGACATCTATCCTGAGTATTTGGTAAAGGCTATCATCGCCGGTGATATCGATAAGATGGAGGCGTTGGGCATCTATGAGGTGGCTCCAGAAGACTTTGCTCTCTGCGAGTTTGTATGCTCTTCTAAGGTGGAGGTACAACGCATCGTACGTGAAGGACTTGACGCACTTCGTGCTGAAATGGCTTAAAGTTTTAACTAAGTAATTAAAAACAGAAACTAAATAATGAGCGCGTTAAGAAATTATCTGGATAAGATAAAGCCGAACTTCGAAGAAGGAGGCAAATTACACGCATTTCGTTCTGTGTGCGATGGCTTCGAGACATTCTTGTTTGTGCCAAATAACCCAGCGAAATCCGTAACGCATATGCATGATGCCATCGACAGCGTACTAATCATGTCAGTGGGAGGGATTTCATTTATGCCGCCCGTGGGGTTCTT
>JAEEGL017117339.1_pt1 | contig 35401 bp, 33 predicted proteins | sample 9134231 | NCBI WGS metagenome assembly JAEEGL01 (sample SAMN16246548, study PRJNA631951) | gut metagenome | biome: gut microbiome; feature: rumen; material: fiber-attached | host: Bos | place: Iran: Karaj | collected 2018-10 | reverse complement strand
CCTCCTGCGTGACAGGCAGGCGTTCTAACCAACTGAACTACGAGGCCATGTGGTGGGGACTACAGGGCTCGAACCTGTGACCCTCTGCTTGTAAGGCAGATGCTCTCCCAGCTGAGCTAAACCCCCACATCGCATTGCTTTATTCTGTCGTTTCAGGTGTCTTATCCCTGACGACGAAAATAATTATACCACAGTATTTTTGATTTGTCAAGCATTTTTTGAAAAAAATTTCGGATTTTTTTAAAAAAGTCCGAAAAAGCCTATTTTAAGCAAAAAAATATGCAACGATATCGCTCGCTAATAACTAATAACTATCCGCCAACAGAAAAGCCATAGCATCTCTGACCGTGAGACGCTATGGCTGAAACTCATTATTCCCGTACCGTTAAGCACGGCACTGTCTTAGTTCTTCAGAGCTTTTTCAAGCCATACGCTTGCGATATCGAGTGCCTCATAGAGACCGCACTCACGCTCTGTATTCTTAACGAAAGCTTTCAGGGGGTTGGGCTCGTTGGTATCCATCTGAACGACTCTTACCTTTGATGTGACCTTTTCGCCGTTTTCTTCTTTTGTATCGAGTATCTGAATAAAAATAACGTAAGGATCAGACATAAAGCCGTAGTATATGTCGTTGCCGCTTCTTACCAGAGGGTAGCCCTTATATGTGTTGAATTTTGCGTTCATTATATAACCTCCTTGGAATTTTACCAGTTTTTAATGTAATCCTCTCCTGTGCCTATGCGCTTGATATTTTCTATGAGGGTATTCACATAGGACTTTGTACAATAGTACCTGCTCTCCCCGTTTATAACAATAAGAGAACGCATTAAAGAATCATCATAGAATTCATACGTTGTAGTTGTGTTTGCATGGTCATCTTTATACGACAGAGTTGCCATTGGTTCACCGTCAGGAACAGGCACGTCTATTGCAAATTCCTCTGCATTTGTACCTGTAAGGAACGAATAGAACAGTCTGTATCTTTCAGAGTCGAAATCCTCACCGTTTTTCTTTACAATGAAATCGCTTGACTTCGGACTGTCGGGAATATTATCCTTATCCTTCGGCATTATTGCAAAATCCACCTTTTCATCTGCGTCCTTTACAGACAGCTCGGAGATGTTCCATACATAGTTTGTGATAAGCAGACGTGTAACTATGTCTATCGGATTGACAGTAAGCCATTTAGCATTGTCAACAGGAACGATGAATATCACCTTTGCCCCTTCAAACATAGCATTGCTGCACTTTTTGCCACTGTCGCCGGCATACGGCTCGCTGAGCAGAAGCTTATATGTGTTTCCGTCATCGCAGTCCATAGTTACGGTGCAGAAAGGTGCATCAAGACCTGCTTTTTTGATATCTTCGTCATTGCAGTCAACAGCATAGACATCGGAAGCTGTAAGCCCGAACATACCTGTTGTGATATTTGTGGACTTTTCTACGGCAAGATAGCTCTCTACAGGAGATACCAGCTTATGCGAAGCAGAAGTACCGCCTGATTTCTTGTCACTGCTTGTGTCATCGTATTCGATGAGCATATCCTCGTCCATATCGCCGCGCTGTATCCTCAGACTATTAATGATAGGATACTCGTTATTTTCAGGCTTTGCCAGCATGACCTTTGAGATAAAGTCCTTCTGTCCTTTCTTAAAGTCCGCAATAGTTCCTGCACTTACGATATACACGTCTTTTTTACCGTCGACCATACAGTAAGTCGCGTCACCCGAAGGGGTATCTTCACCTAAATATAACTTGACCTTATTGCCTGACTCGTAGGTCAGTTCCACCTCTGCGACAGGATTGTCAAGTCCGTATTTACTAAGGTCGTCACAGCCCTCGGCAATGAGTTCCTTTGCCTGCAAGCCGTTTCCGCCATTGATAAGGGACGTTAACTTTGAAGTATCCGCGTTTATATCATCACCGTTTTCAAATGTATAAACAGTGACAGCATCTCCTTCTTCCTGCGGAACTTTCTTCATTACTATATCAAGAATGCCCTCGCTGTTCTTGATAACAGCACTTTTTACAACTGCATTCTCGTTTCCGTTATCGCTGACGAGAACAGTACCCTGTCCCACAGCCTGAGTAGCAATAATCTCCATTGTGGAATTAGTGTTGTTATTGCCGCCTTTTCCTTCTTCGGGAGTAAGCTTCATGTAGGCATATCCGCCTCCCAGCATAGCCGCAAGGACTGCACTGAGAGCGATGATGCCCTTTGCCTGTTTTTTCATTTATTCTTTCTCCTTAACAGTACGATAACACCGACAGCAGCAACGATGAACGGGATCACCCAGATAACGATGATCTTTATAACATTCGATTCCTTGAGAGTCGGTCTTATAAACGACTGCTGTAAATTCTTATCAGGAACGATAACGCCGCTTTCCTTACCTGTCATGTTATTAATGATATTAAGGACAACATTGCCGTTATTATATGCAGTGCTCTGTGTGAGGTATGTGCTGCTTGTCATTGCCGCACTTCCCATTACAAGGATGCTGCTTGTCATTGTCTTTATCTGCTCTGTACGCTGCTTCTGTGAAAGCATTACAACTGTCTTTGCGCCTTTTTCACCTGTTGCAGTTTTCATATCCTTCATATCAACAGCATAAGACTCATCGCATGATTTGAGAACTTCCTTTACAACGTCCTCGTTATTCTTTTTCAGTAATGAGATCTCTCTTGAAAAAGGAGCGATGATAGGCAGCTTCTCGTTAGGAAGCTTGCCAACAGAGTCGGGATCGTTTACATTGACCATAATGTTTGAAGCGTACTGTTCTGCATTTTCCTCATCGATTATGATGCTGTTTTCGACCTTTATGCTCCAGTCAGCAAGGAATTCGTCGATATTGGTAAGATCTGTCGATGAAAGATCAGGGACGTATATCATGCTCTTGCCGTAATTACCGCCGTTTTTAAGGAAATCATCAAGCTTTGTGATGATAGTTGGGGTAAAGTCAACGGAAGGAGTATAGATAACTACCATATCGTACTTGGCAGGATCAAGCTCATCTGTAGCTATGTCGATATCTGTACATTCATAACCGTTCTTTGCAAGGAGCTTATCCTCGAAAGAAGCGATAACGTAAGAATAGTTATCGGCATTGTAGACAGAAGCACCGTTAATGGTCTTTACGAAAGCCACGCTTACAGGGTGTGCATCTGTAACATTCAGGATAGCAGAAGTAAGTGTGCTCTCACCAACGAAATTAAGGCTCTGTGTTGTCTGATTGGGAGCGATCATATTCTGCACTTCAGCTTCAGTAAATACTTCGACCTTGTCGCCCGAAGAAATAATGATATTATTATGTGCTATATCGCCTGTAAAGTTCTTTTTATATTTGTTTATGATGTCAGGATCCTTATCCATATTGACATATTTTACATTGATACTGCCTTCACCCTGCTCGGCATATACCGAGTATTTATCAAGTATCTCGGGGATGATCTCAAAGGGTATCTCGATAATGATGCCGCTTTCGGCATAATCTCTCTCGATACTGTTTCCGAGATTTTCAAAATAGCTTCTTTCGGCAGTAACAACGATGTCAACGTCCTTTTTCAGTGACTTTACTGCATTGATCGACTGCTCTGTAAGCTCATATCTGTTATCGGGAGTTATATCCAGCTTCATAGGCTTGCGCTTAGCCATTATGCCCAGCATTATATTGAGCACAACAACTATAGCAGTAACGAGAGCAATGATAGTATAGAACATAGCACCGTATTTAAGCTTCTTTAAGTTTTTCTTTGCAGGAGCTTCTTCGGTAACTTCTGTTCCGCTTACCTTTGACTCATCAGTATCTTTTATACTCATCTGTATCAAAACCTTCCTTTCATGAATAGATCAGCTCCAGCGTCTCTTCTCAAGCACCTTGACGGTGAAGAAATTGAAGAGGAAAGCTACGCTGATGAAGAATACTACACTGGTGAGACTGAATACTCCCCTTGTAAATTCAACATATCTTGAATAGAAGGCTAAAGAAGTAACTGCCTTATAGACACCCTTCTCGAACCAGTTTCCGTTTGCGAAATTTGATACGAGCAGCTCTGAAAGATACATAACAAAGAGCAGCACAAGGCATACAACAGCAGAAGCCATCTGGTTCTCGGTAAGTGAAGATACGAATAATCCTACAGCTATGAAAGCTGCACCGAGGAAAAGTACGGCAAAATAGTTGCCAAGGAGCGGAGTCCATGCTATATCGCCCAGATAATTCAGTATAAATGCGTATATGAATACAATAGACTGAGCGATTATAAACAGCGTAAGAGCTGCAAAATATTTTCCCAGGACAATATCCCACAGACTTACAGGAGCTGTAAGAAGTCCCTGATCTGTCTTATTCTTCTTTTCTTCACTGAGAAGCTTCATTGTGAGTATCGGGATAAGACACATTACCACATAGAACATCGAGCTGAACATAGAAGCCACATTCGTGGTATTCGACATGATAGTGCCCGTAAAGAAGAATATACCCGAAACAAGCCAGAACACAGTAAGAAATACATAAGCTATGCCTGACGTAAAAAATGCGCCCATTTCGCGCCTGTAAATAGCTGACATTATTCCTCACCTCCGTTGTTTTCGCTGTTTTCTGCCGGTGTTTCCTCAGCTTTTTCCTCAGCCTCGTCTCCGGCATCTTCCTGAACAGCCCTGAGCTTACCGTTCTCAGTACGCTTTATAGCTATCTTTGGTTTGGAACTGCTGCCATTCTTGCTGTTCTTTTTGATATCCTCGTCCATAGTGATCTTGAGGAATATGTCCTCAAGAGTAAGGTCTGAAAGCTGAAGCATAAGGATATTCCAGCCTCTCTCGGCACACATTTTGTTGAGCTGACGGCGGATATCATTCTTTCCGTCTGTCTCCACATCGTAATCGTAAATGCCCTTTTCACGCTCCATATCAGCGCGGACATACTTTACACCGCCTATAGACTTGATAGCGTCTATTATTTCGCGCTTGTCATCAGCAGTATGAGTAGGACCTTCGATACGAAGCACCATTTTATGCTCATTGGTGATGTTGCAGGCTATTTCCTCGGCAGTGCCGTCAGCAGCAACCTCGCCCTTGTTTATAATGATGATTCTGTCGCATACAGCCTGTATCTCGGGAAGTATGTGTGATGACAGGATAACTGTATGTCTCTTGCCGAGCTTTTTGATAAGAGTTCTTATCTCGATTATCTGGCTCGGGTCAAGACCAACTGTAGGCTCGTCAAGAATAAGCACAGGCGGATTGTTGATAAGTGCCTGAGCAAGACCTACTCTCTGACGATAACCTTTTGAAAGGTTCTTGATAAGTCTGTGTCTTACGTCCTGTAACATACAGCGTGTGCAGATGTCCTTGAGATGAGCTTTTCTCGGGAGCTTGCACTTTTTAAGATCATACATGAAATTGAGATAGGCATCTACCGTCATATCAACATAGAGAGGCGGTATTTCGGGCAGATAACCTATCTTTGCCTTGGCTTTCTTAGGTTCTTCAAGGATATCAGTACCGTCAATGAGTATCTCTCCCGAAGTTGACGATATATATCCTGTCAGCATATTCATGGTCGTTGACTTTCCTGCACCGTTAGGTCCGAGGAAACCGAGTATCTCACCCTTTTCGACCTTGAAGCTGATATCGTTTACAGCTACTTTTGAGCCGTATTTTTTTGTAAGGTTTTTGACCTCTATCATTGGGTTTTACACTCCTTATTATATAATTCAGAGGTTTCGCGGCATAAAAAACCGCATTTTCAGCAATATCTATGTTAATACTTGTTTGTGATAACAAAATGAAAGCAGTGCGAATTTTTCAGGAGATATTGACAGCTGCCTGTATATCGGCTTTTATCTGTGCTTTCAGCTCATCGAGAGAGCCGAATTTTGTTTCGGGACGGATAAAGCTCTTAAAGCATACATCAACGTTTTTGCCGTAAAGGTCGCCGCTGTATCCGATTATGTGAGTCTCCGCAAGTGGTCTGCGAACGCCCTCTATAGTAGGCTTTACCCCCACATTTGTCACCGACGGGAGCACCTTTCCGCCCACATTGGTGAGCGTACTGTACACGCCGTATCTCGGCACGAGCTGTCCCTCGGCAAAGTCCTGATTGATAGTCGGGAAGTCGATAGTCCTGCCGATGTGATTGCCGTCTGTTACATTTGCATTTATGAAGTAAGCAGAGCCGAGCAGCTCGTTTGCCGAAGCAATATCGCCTTTAAGCAAAAGCTCCCTTATGCGGCTTGACGAAACAACGCTGCCGCCGTATTCAACTGCGCCGACTACCTCGACTTCAAAGCCGAAACGCTTTCCGAACTCCATAAGCTCCTGCGCACCGCATGCTGCATTTTTTCCAAATCTGAAATCATCGCCGCAGCACACATGAGCCGCGCCCATTTGCCTGCAAAGTATCTCCTGTGCGAATTCTTCACCTGTAAGACCGCAAAGGCTCTCAAACGCAGGACTTATAATATCGTCCACGCCTATCTGCTCACAGAGGAGTATCTCCTTTTCGGTCTTTGTATAGATAAATCCCGACGAGCCGCCTGATTTTCTCAGCACGCACTCTGGCTCGAAAGTGAATACCGAAGCCGTAAGTCCGTTTTCACGCTGAGCCGCAGCCGCATCTATCACGGCTCTGTGGCCAAGATGCACTCCATCGAAAAGTCCCAAAGCAACAGCAGTTTTTTTAGTTCCCATGCCGTCACCCTAAATTCTTTCCCACACGAAGGATACCGCCCTCGCGGTCAGCAAAAGCCGTACCTATAAATGCACCGTCAAAGCCGTACACTCCGTAACATTCCGCATCATCGCGTATATTGCGAAGCTTTGAAAGGTCAAGCTTTACGCCGTTTCTGTACATTCTTGTCTGCGCCTCGCCCAGCCTGAGCTTAGGCAGCTTTTCAAAGACTCTTTCAATAGGCAGGATAAGCTCTTCCAGCCTGTCCTCGTCCTTTGCCTTCTGTATCTCTTCCAGTGAAAAACATTCATCAAGACCGAAGCCGCCTGAGGAAGTCCTTACCAGTGAGGTCATTATCCCTCCGCAGCCCAGTCTTTCACCGATATCGCTGATTATAGTTCTTATATAAGTACCCTTGCCGCAGGCTATAGACAGTACACCCTCACGGGTACTGCTGTCATATTCCTCCAGCACAAGCTTTGATACTTCTATTTCACGAGCCTCACGCTCGACTTCTATTCCTTGTCTCGCAAGGTCGTAAAGGCGTTTTCCGCCCACCTGAACAGCCGAATACATAGGCGGAAGCTGCATTATCTTTCCTGTAAACTCAGGTATAACAGCTTCTACGGCAGCTCTTTCCACTGCCATATCCGACTTTTCACTGACCTCGCCCCAGATATCCTGCGTATCCGACACCGCACCGAGGCGGAAACCTGCACGATAGCTTTTTGTATTATCGGGCATGATATCGCAGGCTTTCGTGGCATTGCCCACGAATACAGGCAATACTCCCGTAGCCATAGGATCAAGAGTACCACCGTGTCCGAGCCTTTTCATCTGAAGTATGCCGCGAAGTTTCGCCACAACATCAAACGAAGTAAAATCCTGTGGTTTGTTTACGCAGAGAATACCGTTCATTTGCTGAGAGCTCCTTCAACAGCACTGATGAGGAATTTCTTAGCGTCCTCAAGAGGACCGTCGATAGTACAGCCTGCTGCCTTTGCGTGACCGCCGCCGCCTATCATCTGACATATAGCCGAAACATTCACCTCATTTGCCGAGCGGAATGAGCACTTGAAAACGCCGTCCTCACGCTCGCGCATAAGTATACCTACTTCTGTTTCTTCAAGCTGTATAGTCAGCGGAGCAAAGCCTTCCAGCTCCTCCATAGAAACGTTCATAGCCTTCATCATGTCCTGTGTGACAGCTGCGATAGCCAGCTTTCCGCCGAGGCAGTATTCCATGAGCTCGTTGACCTTAGCTTCAAGCTTCAGTCTGCCCATAGACTTCACATCGAACATATAACGGTTTATTCTTGCGAAATTTATATCATAGCTGCGCATCATCTCTGCTGCTATCTCATGAGCACGGGGAGTAGTACAGTCGTACTTGAAGCAGCCCGAATCCGTAGCAATACCCGTATAAAGGCACATAGCGCAGTGCTTGGTTATCTTTACGCCCATGAACTTTGCAAGATCATAGATTATCTCGCAGGCAGCAGTAGCGTCGCTGCGGAGCAGAGTTTTCTCCGCATAATTCTTATTTGAGATATGGTGGTCGATGCAGAGCTGCACCTTTCCGCCGTAGATGTCCTTATAGTCACCCATAAGGTTTTCGTCGGCGATATCCACCGCAATGATCGTTTTAGGCTCAAACTCTTCTCCTGCGCCCTCGCTTACGAGAAAATCATAGCGCGGCGAAGGGAAGCCGTCATGGCACACGACTCTGCTTCGGATACCCAGCTGAGCAAGGATATCCTTCAAGCCAAAGCCTGCACCTATACAGTCACCGTCAGGATTACGGTGAGTGATTATAACTGCGTCCTCGCAGTTTCTGAGAAAGAGCTCAGCCTCACTGAAACCGATGAACATAGTGATCCTCCTTACAGCAGGTCATGGAGCTTTTTGCTTATCTCCGCGCTTCTTTCGATAGAATTGTCGGCAATGAAGGTAAGATTGGGAGCTTTACGCATTTTGAGTCTGTGAAAAAGCTCTCTCTTGATAAATCCTGCCGCACTTTTAAGTCCCTCAACGGACTGTTTTGCTCTTTCAATGCCCTCAAAGCTGGATACGTATATCTTACAGCTTGACATATCGCCCGAAAGATCGGCTCTTACGATAGTGAGCATCTTATCTATGCGCGGATCTTTAAGCTCTCTGAGAATTGCTGTCATTTCCCTTTTTATATCTTCAGCCATACGGCTGTTCTTGAAATTAGGCATGGTAATCCTTCCTCGTGTCACAAGCTGACGGTGAAACCGCCATCTTTTTTCTCTTCATGTTTATCGGAATCGGCAGATTTTGCAGACTTTTTCGCATTTTTCTTAGCAGCCTTTTTGGCCTGCTTCTTCACAGGCTTCTCTTCAGCTGCATTTTCCTCGGCAGCTTCTTCAACAGCTTCAGGCTCGGGCTCTGCCTCAGCAGCAGCGCCCCCATCAACTGCCTGCTCAGGCTCGGCAAAAAATCCGTCGCCGAATATATCCGCAGAAAAAGCTACATCTTCATCGCTGCGGCTGTAATCGGGTATTTCCTCGTCGCCCTCTTCGCCGTAGTAGATATCTGCGTAATTGCCGTATTCGGGTTCAAGCTCCACATCACGAACAGGACGCTCGATACCCATAAGATCATCTGTATATGCTTCAGGTTCTTCAAATGCGCTGCACTGACCGAGAAGTATTTTCTTTACCGACTCAAAGAAGAATACGTCGATAGGACCAAAATCGTCCCACGCCAGTGCCTCATTACAGTACTGCAGCATATCCGCAGTACTCATTCTGCTGTTATCCATGAGAAATTCCCCCTTTATCATTGATGAGAATAATTGATTTTAATCTTCACGGTATTCCTCAACGATATAAGCCTCGAAGATATCGCCTTCCTTAACGTCGCTGAACTTCTCGAGACTGATACCGCACTCGTAGCCTTCTGCTACTTCCTTAGCGTCGTCCTTGAAACGCTTGAGTCCTGATATCTTATCATCTGCAATGATGATTCCGTCACGTACTACACGCACCTGACTTCCTCTTGTTACCTTACCGCTGAGCACATAGCTTCCTGCTACCATACCAACGTTGGATATCTTGTATACCTGTCTTACCTCTACTCGTCCCTGCTCTACCTCACGGGTCTTAGGAGCGAGCATACCCTTCATAGCTGTTGTTATCTCCTCGATAGCATCATAGATGATACGATAGAGTCTGATATCAACGCCGTCACGGACTGCATTTTCAGCAGCAACAGGATCAGGCCTTACATTGAAGCCGACGATGATAGCATTTGAAGCAGCTGCGAGCATAACGTCGCTTTCCTTAACAGCACCAACTGCACCATGGATAACTCTTACTCTTACCTCGTTGTTAGAGAGCTTTTCGAGAGACTGCTTAACAGCTTCAACTGAACCCTGAACGTCAGCCTTTACAACGATCGGGAGCTCCTTGATCTCGCCCTCAGCGATCTGGCTGAACAGGTTATCGAGAGTAACCTTGCGGTAAGCGTTGAACTGCTCCTGCTTCTGCTCGTGCTTTCTCTGCTCAACGAGCTCACGTGCAAGTCTTTCGTCCTCAACTGCATTGAAGATATCACCTGCGCTTGGAACTTCTGCAAGACCTGTTATCTCAACAGGAACAGAAGGACCTGCTTCCTTTACAGTTCTGCCCTTGTCGTTTGTCATAACACGAACTCTTCCGACAGCAGTACCTGCGATAAGAACATCGCCCTGCTTGAGAGTACCGTTCTGTACGAGAAGTGTAGCGATAGGACCTCTGCCCTTGTCAAGACGAGCTTCGATAACAGTACCCTTTGCAAGTCTGTCAGGGTTAGCCTTGAGCTCCTTGACCTCAGCAACGAGGAGTACATTTTCGAGAAGGTCATCGATACCCTCACCAGTCTTAGCTGAAACAGGAACGCAGATAACGTCGCCGCCCCAGTCCTCGCAAACGAGGTCGTACTTTGTGAGCTCTTCCTTGATACGGTCAGGGTTAGCACCTTCCTTATCCATCTTGTTGATAGCAACGATGATAGATACTCCTGCTGCCTTTGCGTGGTTGATAGACTCTACAGTCTGCGGCATGATACCGTCATCAGCAGCAACAACGAGGATAGCGATATCAGTGATATTAGCACCTCTTGCACGCATTGAAGTGAAAGCCTCATGTCCGGGAGTATCGAGGAATGTGATGTCCTGTCCGTTGATATTTACCTGATAAGCACCGATGTGCTGTGTGATACCGCCTGCTTCGCCTGCGGCAACGTGAGCATCTCTGATGCGGTCGAGAATAGAAGTCTTACCGTGGTCAACGTGACCCATAACAACTACAACAGGGCAGCGCGGCTGGAGGTTTGTATCGTCATCATCTGTATCGTCGATAAGACGCTCCTCAATAGTAACGATAACTTCCTTTTCTACCTTTGCGCCCATCTCGTCTGCAACGAGAGCAGCTGTATCGAAATCTATCTCCTGATTTATAGAAGCCATAACCCCCAGCTTCATAAGCTGTTTGATAACGTCTGTAGCAGTAGCTTTAAGACGTGTAGCAAGCTCGCCGACAGTGATATTGTCAGGGATAAGTACCTTGAGCTGCTGCTTTCTTGCTCTTTCGAGCTCCAGTCTCTTGAGCTTTTCAGCCTCGCTCTCCTTCTTTGAGAACTGCTGACGTGTTCTCTGAGCTGACTTCTGATTTATCTTCTGCTTCTTAGAAGAATAGTTGTCGTTCTTATGCTTGTTTGAGGTAGCCATCTGGTCGTATCTCTCGTTGTACTTATCGAGGTCAACGTAGCTTCCTCTTGTATCTACAGTTCTTCTCTGTGTAGAAGTCTGTGCTGTTTCAGAACTGAATGCAGCGTTGAACTTTGTTCTCTCGCCTCTGTCCTGAGCCTTAGCCTGCTCCTTCTTCTTGTCCTTTTTCTTATCGTGGACGTGAGCAGTATTCTTATCAGCTTCCTGAGCCTTTTCTTCCTTCTTTGGCTCGGCAGGCTTTTCCTCAGTCTTTACAGGCTCAGCCTTTGGCTCGGGCTTTGTTTCCTGTTTAGGCTCGGGTTTAACTTCCTGCTTTGGCTCTGGTTTAGCTTCCTGCTTTGGTTCTGACTTTGCTTCCTGCTTTGGTTCTTCCTTCGGAGCTTCCTTGACAGCAGGAGCTGCTTCCTGCTTCTTCTCGGGCTCAGCCTTTTTAACGGGAGCAGCCTGCGGCTTTTCTTCCTTCTTTGGCTCGGCAGGCTTTTCAGCCTTCTTTACAGGAGCGGGAGCTGCTGCGGCAGCAGCCTTTTTCTCTTCCTTTTTAGGCTCTTCAGTGTTCTTTTTCTCAGCAGGCTTCTTAGCGGCTGTAGTCTTTTTCTCTTCCTTTGCAGCGTCTTCCCTGACAGGCTTGGGATCGTTCTTTGAGTTGAAATAATCGTTCAGTGAGCCTACAGAATAACGTTCCTTTGTGTAATGCTCAAGAACAGTGTTCATTTCCTCCTCAGTGAGAGAAGAACCCGTTTTCTTTTTATTATCGCCTTTTTCAGCGAAAAAGTCGATCAATTCCTGTGCAGGGATATTTATATCCTTTGCAGCGTCGCTTAACTTTATCTTTTTTGCCATAGGCCTGATTACCTCCAATTTGTCTTTGCCGTACTGTGCGGCAGTAATATATCTATAACGTATCTATATCAACGCATAACTGCGATCAATCAGATATTATCCTCTCAAAACCGTCCGCGAAGCCCTTGTCTGTGACTGCTATGACAGCTGTCTCTTTTCCGCAGAGCTTTCCGATATCGGCTTTGCTCATTTCCGTTGCGAGAGACTTTACACTGTATTTCTCACAGTAGAACTTTACTTCCTTGACTGTTTTTTCCGAAGCGTCAGAAGCGGTAAGCAAGCAGAAAGCAGTACCGTTTTTCACAGCCTCGACTGCACTGTCGAAGCCCTTTACAGTCTTGCCCGCTCTGATACAGATACCGAGAAGATTAGCTGTCCTGCGGCTCTTCTCTGAGCTCATTCATCATCACCTCATAAACGCTTTCTTCGATCTTGCATGAGAAGGATCTTTCAAATTTTCTTGCTTTTCTTGCCTTTTCCAGACAATCCGTACTGCGGCAGATATAAGCACCTCTGCCTGCGGCTTTGCCCTTGAAGTCAAGACTTATCTCGCCCTCGGGAGACTTCACCACACGTATAAGCTCTTTTTTAGGCTTCATCTCACCGCAGCCGAGACACATTCTCATAGGTGTCTTTTTTGGCTTCATAATTATTCCTCGTCAGCAGCAGGAGCTTCAGCAGTTTCCTCAGCTGCTTCAGTATTTTCCTCGGCTGCTGCCTCTGTGATCTCCTCTTCCTCAGCAGCAGGAGCAGTCTCCTCGCCCTCTGTCTCAGCTGGAGCAGACTCAAATACAGGAGCAACAAAGTCAGGGCTCATTTCGGGAGCTTCCTCACCTGTTATGTTGTCGAACTGAGGCTTGATGTCGATCTTGAAGCCTGTAAGCTTTGCAGCAAGCTTAGCATTCTGTCCCTTATTGCCGATAGCAAGTGAGAGCTGATTGTTAGGAACGATAACTGTGCATATCTTTTCTTCCATGGAAACGATAACTGTCTTGAGTACCTCAGCAGGAGCAAGTGCTCTTGCGATGAACTCCTCGGGAACTTCGCTCCATGGGATAATGTCGATCTTTTCACCGCTGAGCTCGTTTACTACAGCTGTTATTCTTGAACGCTTAGGACCGATGCAGGCACCTACTGCGTCAACGTTCTCGTCCTTTGACCATACAGCGATCTTTGTTCTTGAACCTGCCTCACGGGAGATAGACTTTACTTCAACAGTACCGTCATATATCTCGGGAACTTCCTGCTCAAAGAGTCTCTTTACGAGGTCCTTGTGAGTACGTGAGATCTTAACTACAGGCTTCTTGTTCTTGCCGATGATGCCTGTGATGTATACCTTTACGGACTTGCCCTCTTCAAGGTTCTCACCTGGTATCTGCTCGTTGCGGAAGAGATAGAGCTCAGTTCCGTCATAAACCACAGTAACAGTACCTCTGCCGGGTTCTACCTGAGAAACTCTTGCAGTGATACATTCGTGTTCCTTCTGCTCAAACTTGCTGAGCATCTGCTCACGGTTGATCTCTCTCAGGTCGCCCTTTATGGACTGCTTTGCTGAAAGTGCAGCCATTCTGCCAAGCTTTGAGATATCCAGCTCCTTCATGATAGTTCCGCCGACCATAGCATGAGGATCCATAGTCTTTGCAACGTCGATATTTACTTCGTTTTCGTCGATAGGCTCATCATCGATGATATCCTGTCTGATATACATTTCAAACTTTTTCGTTTTAGGATCAATCTCAACTGTTATCCTCTCTTCGCTGTGCGGATAAGCTCTTCTTGCTGCCTTGAGCATAGCTGACTTCACCTTTTCGATAAGCAGCTCTGTCTCCACACTGTTTTCTTCGCCAAGAGCCTCAAGTGCCTTGAAAAAGTCCTTATTCATGTTCATGTCTGTAAATTCCTCCAATATATTATATTTTGTTTTTTTGCATTTCAGAAATCAAGATAAAGCTTTACAAAAGCAATATCTGCCAGAGGGAATTTCTTCTCCTCACCGCTTTCGAGAGCCACGGTAACGCCCTCTTTATCTGCGCCAACAAGCTTGGCAACTATTTCCTTTTCCCCGTCAACAGCTCTTATGAAGCGTATCTTCACTTCATCGCCCTGACACACTTCAAAGTGTTCCTCCTTGACAAGCTCACGCTCCAGACCTGCCGAACCGACTTCCAGCATATAGCTCTGAGCAATGGGGTCTTTCTCATCGAGGATATCGCTTATAGGAGCATTTGCGCGTTCGCAGTCCGCAATGGTTATTCCCTCGTCCTGATCTATAAAGACTCTCAAATACCACATCGCGCCTTCTTTTTCGTAGCAAACGTCCCAGAGGTAGTAGCCAAGCTCATCTGTGATAGGCTTGATAAGATCGTATACCTTTTGTTCCGTACCGCCGAATTTTTTGAATTTCATAGGCAGTTTTTCCCGATATATCGGGTATCTCCTTTCTCTGTAAAGTTAAAGTTTCGATATAAATACTAAAGACCGGAAGGTTCCGGTCTTTGGGTTTACTATCATCATAAAGTATTATACCACGGTTTTTCGCAAAAATCAAGTGTTTTTCGGAATTTTTTTCAAAAAACTTCTTATTATATAAGAAGATACGAAAAAGCTCCTCTCATAATGCCTGCGGCGGCACCGAGAGGAGCTTTTATTTTTATTATAAATCCCGTTTTTGTCCCTATATCTTTTATAAAAGTTTTTACCCTACATTATTATCTGCTCAGTAATCTTTTAGCTGAAGCGGCATCAATATTAGCCGTTCTCACCAAGAGATTCTGTGCGTTTGCTTTTGTAACTAATCTCTCCTGCTTTGTTGCCATATCAATTACCGTTACTCGGTCTGTTCTTCTACTTCCTGCGATACTTATCTTTTCTATCTTTTCTGCAATTACAGCTGTAACAGCCTTATTTCTAATGAACTCATCGATACCTTTACGGAATCCATCACCTAAAGTTACTTCGGCACGTGGATCTATCCAATCGTCCTTAACCCAAACTAAAACCCAACAACCATTTACATAAACCCACTCCCAATGTCCACTGGGTCCAATCACGCGACCTATTTCAAACTTGTGGCTCATCTGACCTCTGACATATTCGCCCCTATAAATCGGTAATTCTTCAGCCTTCTTAATGCCGCCCTTTGCAAATGTGAGTTCAGATGCTTTCTTATATTCCTTAGCATCAAAATTGATCTCTATTGCTTCGCGCTTTATTCCCTCTAAATTGCCTGCACTTGCTGACATTGCGCTTACCATTGGAACTGCGCACATTGCTGCTGCAAAAATAGCTGCTAATGACTTTTTAATAGTATTTTTCATAATAATCTCTCCTTAATATTCATATAAACTCTATACCCATTATAAATCAATGTATGTCAAACTTTAATGCTCAGAAACAGCCGCCATATATGTCCTTCATAAGCTGAATATCTATCTGTGTTTTAATACCGCCTATATCTATTTGCTCTATTTTTGCAGAAGCTTCCTTCTCAAAGGAATTTGCAACTCGCCCAACGCTGATCACTCGCTCTGATCTGCCTTGTAAAATTGACGCACCATTATCTGCTACTGGATTTGTCGGAGGCCAAGGACCAACCCACCAAGATGGCGGATCTTGTGTATAAAGTCCTACCGCGCCGGAAAATTCAACTACACCGATTTTGTTTCTTACATTTCTTGAAAACTCAGAAACCTTGATCTGATTTGCATCAGTTGCTGCAACGATAATGATCCACCACGGAACGTCATCCGGATTGGTATCAGGAGCAAGCTTACCTACTCTGCCATTTACAAATTTTACTTCTCTTGAACCTTTTGATGTTATCCTGTATGCCTTACGCGCACGTATACGAATAGGCCATGGTATATCATCAGGATCAGTTTCAGGCAAAAGATAGCCAACACTGTCTACTTTAGCTTTTGACAACGAAGTCCCCCTGCTAAGGCCAAGCTCTTTCACCGTCATTGTTCCCGAAATACTGCCAATCTCATATTTTTGTACCTTTCCTGTTACTTCTGCACTTGCTGTCATTGCACTTACCATTGGTACTGCACACATTGCTGCTGCTAAAATTCCTGTGATTGCCTTTTTGATTGTAGCTTTCATAATATTCTCTCCTTAATAAATAATATTAAACAAAAAATGTACGGAATAATTGCCTGCTTTAGTTTTCGTTTCAGGTGTTGCGCAACCCTATGATTTTATTATACTCAGAATTCTAATTTTGCATAGGTGAAATATGTCATTTAATGAGTGACATATGTCACTTCCTGAATGACATATGTAACACTGAACAGCAAAAATGGTCAGACAAACCTGTATAAAGCTCCGTATATAGCCAAAGTTATACTGTGAACCTGTATCGCGGCACAAAATACAGCAAAACAGGCGGCTCATAAAGCCGCCTGTAACCATTCTTTTATTCTTCCAATGTTACCTGACTGTATTCGTTGACATTAAGATTTACGCTCGTCTGAACGTCAACGTGCTGCTCCTTGCTGTCTGTGTTTTTACCGAAAAACAGACTGTATGTTATGATAAAATCGCCCTTGTAACCACCCGTATCTATTGCGATCAATCCGTTTTCACCCATTGTATCCCAGTTTGCAGAAAAATGATTAAACTCGAAATCAACAGTAATATCCGAAAATGTCACTGATCTACTGCCTGTGTATTTAGCCGTTGCCAGTACAGGTGCAAATACATGAGTATATTCCTGATCCAAAGTATATATCTCGATACAGGTATCGCCCTTATTGACAGTATGTTTTGTATAGCCCTTTATCTCATCGCCGAAGCTGTACTCACCGATAAGCGAATCTTCAAGAAGCGTATCATGCATCAGTCCTATTGACGGGTCACATATCATATCCGCACGCGACATCTTTATTTTTACCGACATTAATACTATAAGCCCCACCCATAGCACAAGTACAATACCAACAGCACTTGTCAGTATAACGATAACAAACTTTACAGGCGACATCATAGGCTTGATTTTAGCTTCTCTGCCCTCTGCAAGTCTCCTGTTTATCTTTCGTGTATACGAAGCACGATATACAGCGAAACCTATGGCTATCAAAGCTGCGATTATAAGCAGAAAAATTATTGATACACCAACTATATTTGAATTTTCTTTCATGTTCACCCCTCCTTAAATCCCCAAGAATTCCTTGAATATGTAGTAATACGTCCTTGTAACGTCCACCTTTGCGCCGTTTTTCATCGTCAGCATGAACTTCTGCGACAATGCAGGACGTATTGACTTTATATGCGACATTGACACTATGACCGAGTTGCTCACTCGTATGAACTCTTTCGGATCGAGTATCTCCTCGAGACGGCGCAGCGGCTCGGAAAGCCTGTATTCCTCTGTGCCGCAATATGCTACTATATCATGTGCAAAACTTTCTATGTGAGAGATATCCTTTGTTTCGAGCCTGTATATCTCCTCGCCGCGCCTTGCTATAAGATGCGATACCGTGATGTTGCTCTCCGAGAGTATAAGTTCAGCGGTGTCATCGATATCTATGCCCTTTTTAATCAATTCAGCCGCTATTGCATCGTAGTGTTCGTCGCTTACTAACAGTCTTATCTTCATTTGCTCGCATCGCCTCCCTGTATCATTGATAAGCTTATCTGTCTATATTATAAATTGAGCAGCTGAAAAAATCAATACTCACCGCATATCTTTCACTTATGAAAGCATATCTTGCATTTGCACCCACACAACAGACATACATAAACATAAAGTATAAGTCCAGCAGAAAAGTGATATAACATTTAGAGTAATTATAGCGTAATATTACATAATGTAGTAAAAACTTGTCGTTTTTTGCTGTTGTTAACGATATGTTCATTTTTACCCCCTTGTCAAAGCTCCTGTTTAATGGTATAATTAGTGTGATATTTTCTGCCTGAGGAAAGCACTGTCCAACGGCAGCTGAGAAGGAGAATGTATTATGCAGTACGGACATTTCGATCTTGAAAACAAAGAATATGTCATCACTAACCCCGCCACACCCGCACCTTGGGCAAACTATTTAGGTGATCCCGAATACGGTGCTATGATATCCAACAACGCAGCAGGCTACAGCTTCGTAAAATCAGGTGCAAACGGAAGACTTTCACGTTTCCGCTTCAACTCTGATATGGCTCTCCCGGGTCGTTACATTTATATAAGAGATAACGATACCGCTGATTACTGGTCAGCTTCATGGCAGCCTGTAGGCAAGCCCCTCGACAAGTATAAGAGCGAGTGCCGCCACGGTACAGCTTATACAGTCATTTCTGCTGAGTACGCAGATATCAAGTCCGAAACTACATACTATGTTCCCTACGGCAAGACATACGAAGTATGGAGAGCAAAGGTAACAAACAACTCCTCAAAGGAGAGAAAGCTCTCTGTATTCGGCTTTATAGAATTCACAAACGAGCCTAACTATGAGCAGGATCAGGTCAACCTCCAGTACACACTGTTCATCACACGTACAAGCTTTGAGGGCGGCAACCGTATCCTCCAGCACATGAACGAGAACACAGGCTTCGATGAGAACGGCTACAACGGTCAGGAGCGTTTCTTCGGCATGGTAGGTCAGCCTGTTACAGGCTGCTGCGGAAGCTTCAGCGACTTCATCGGACCTTACAGAACTTTCTCAAATCCTATCGCTGTTGAGAACGGCAAGTGCAGCGGCGTTATGAACTATAACTCCAACTCATGCGGTGCTCTCCAGAGCGATATCACACTTGCTCCCGGCGAGACGAAGGAATTCGTTTTCGTACTCGGTGAACGCAAGGATCCCGAGGCTGCTGCTATACTTGAAGAATACAAGGCAGCAGGCAAGGTAGATGCAGAAGTCAAGCAGCTCAAGGACTATTGGCACGGTCAGCTCTCAAACTTCAAGGTAGAGACTCCTTCCGACGAGTTCAACAACATGATAAATGTATGGAACGCTTATCAGTGCTTCATTACATTCATCTGGTCAAGAGCAGCTTCATTCGTATACTGCGGTCTGAGAAACGGCTACGGCTATCGCGATACTGTTCAGGATATTCAGGGTATCATACACCTTGATCCGGAAATGGCTGCCGAAAAGATACGCTTCATGCTTTCCGCTCAGGTAAGCAACGGCGGCGGACTCCCGCTTGTTAAGTTCGACCACAACGCAGGTCACGAGACTTGTCCTGACGAGAACGACGAGCACAGCGTTTACGCTAAGGAAACAGGTCACCCGTCCTACCGTGCTGACGATGCACTCTGGCTCTTCCCGACTATCGTTAAGTACCTCGGCGAGAGCGGCAACAAGGGCTTCCTCGATGAAGTTATCACCTACGCAGAAGAGGGCGGCGGAAAGGCTACTGTTTACGAGCACCTCAAGAACGCTATCCGCTTCTCTATGGAGCGTCTCGGCGATCACGATATGCCCGCAGGTCTCCACGCTGACTGGAACGACTGTCTCCGCCTCGGTGCAAAGGGCGAATCCACATTCGTTGCATTCCAGCTCTACTACGCTATGAACGTTATGCGCGACATGGCTAAGGACAAGAACGACACAGAATATATCACATACCTTGACGGTGCTCAGAAGAAGCTCGGCAACGCACTTGAAAAGTGCTGGGACGAGGACAGATTTATCCGCGGTATCCGCGACAACGGCGTTATCGTTGGTGCAAAGAAGGATCCCGAGGCTAATATGTGGCTCAATCCTCAGAGCTGGAGCGTAATCTCACACTTTGCTTCTGACGATCAGGCTGAAAAGGCTATGAACAGCGTTCACGATATACTCAATACACCTTACGGTGCTAAGCTCCTCGAACCACCTTACAAGTACCACCACTTTGAGGGTGCGCTCATGCAGGTATTCAACCTTGATACAAAGGAAAACGGCGGTATCTTCTCACAGTCACAGGGCTGGCTCATACTTGCCGAATCTCTCCTCGGTCACGGCGACCGCGCATTCGAGTACTTCCTCGAAAGCTCACCTGCTGCTATGAACGACAAGGCTGAGATACGTGTTATGGAGCCATACGTTCACGGTCAGTTCACCGAGTCAAAGGCTTCTCCTTACGAGGGACGTTCACACGTTCACTGGCTCACAGGTACAGCTTCAACTGTTATGGTTGGCTGTGTAGAGGGTATCTGCGGTATGCGCCCTGACCTTAACGGACTTACTATCGCTCCGTCTATCCCTGCTAAGTGGGACGGCTTCAGGATCGAGAAGAACTTCCGCGGCAAGAAGCTCAACATCAATATCGACAACTCCGCACACGTTCAGAGCGGCGTAAAGGAGATAACTCTCAACGGCGAAAAGCTGGCTGGCAATTACGTTCCTGCCGATAAGCTTACTGCTGTCAACGAGATAAACGTAGTACTTGGATAATGCGTAATTCATAATGCATAATTAAGGCACTGTGGTTTTCACAGTGCCTTTTTGTATCTGTACGGGCTGCCTTTGGCAGTCCGCAAATCGAGAACTGCTAATGTAGGGACGCGCATTGCGCGTCCGCATAAACGTGATATTTTCTGAACGGACGACCAATGGTCGTCCCTACATTATTGTGCAGACTGTTATATTTTGCCTGTGTCGATTGTGCATTCAGTCAAATTTGACAAGTTTACTTTGCAAACTCTTGACAAGTACACTTGGCAGTGCTATAATACAATTACCAAGTATACTTGTCAAAAATCGTCAACAAAACTTTGCATGATATGGGAGGTAACATTTATGAATAAAGAAGAAATACTCGCAAAAAGCCGTCAGGAAAACAAGAACCGCGATATTGCGGAGATAGATAATAAAAAAAGTGCTTCAAGATTTGCCATAATCTTCACCATGTTATTTACTTGTGTATTCGCTATAACCACACTTCTCATCACAGAAAAGATAAATTACGGGGCACTTGCAACTGCAATATGTATGCTTTTTTCAATGCAGCTGCACAGAGCCATAAAAAGTAAAAATACAGGAGATATTATATGTGCTTCGGTCATATGCTTATTTTTTCTACTGCTGACATTCATAGCTGTACATGAGCTTTTCGGCTTAAAACCATAAGGCGGTGGCTCCATGATAGATGATTCACTTATACTCCGCAACCGACTGAAAGAGATACGCAAAGAGCAGCGTCTCTCACAGGACGAGCTTGCAAAAATGGTGGGCGTATCCCGCAATACCATAAGCTCCATAGAGACAGGGCAGTTCAGCCCCACGGCTAAGCTTGCGTTAGTCCTGTGCATTGCCCTTGAAAAAAAATTCGAGGACATATTTTATTTCGACTGATACACAAAAAACGCTTCCGATACACTCGGAAGCGTTTCGCTTTTATCTGTCCTCAATTTTTCCGATTATGACCGAAGCTCCGTCAATAGCGTCCTGCACCTCGGCGTTTACCTTTTCTGCATCTTCTTTAGCTTTTTCAATCTGATCAATGATCTGCTGTTCCGCTTCGGACATATTGCTTTTTGCCTGTTTAAGCTTTTCTTCAAAAGCCTGCATCTTTTCCTCGGCTTCTTCAAACTCTTCGGAATTCTTTACGTCCTCCATGAGATTTTCATACTCAGCCTTCAGCTCTTCTCTGACCTGCGGATCAGTAACAGCTGTTTCTGCATTTTCTACAGCTTCTTCGTATTTTGCCTTGAGCTCGTCCTTTTTCTTTTCAACATCAGCCTTTATATCCTCGATCGTTTCTTCCGCCTTTTTCTTAATAGCCTCTGTATCGGAAACAGGTGCTATGGGTATAGAGTTGCCGTCCTCGTCGTAGAAAACGATATTGTCGATATACATATTTGACTCGTTGGCAATGCCCCAGCGCATTATAAGGAAGTTTGCGTCGTCCATATCCTCGCTCCAACACTGTCCGCTGTCGGCAAGCAGGAACTTGAACTGCGCATGAACTGCGCCCGACGCTTCAAAATTGTACTCGCCGCCTGAGAACTCCTGAAAATCATACCACTTTTCTTTGGCGGTAACTGTACCGCCGCCTCCGCCGATCCAGCCGGGAGCTCTTACGCCCTCTGCATCGTCAGTCTTGAGGTGATCTGCTGTAGCCTCGGCATACATATCGAACTCTATCCTGCGGACCTTTGCTGCTCCTTCATTTCCCAGCAGCTGTGTTACGTTTATGCCGATCTTCTGCACCTTGCCCTCAAGGGGGATAGTATTGTCATCGGTGAACTTAAGCATTTTATTGCCCATGAGCTCCGCAACCGAAAGCTCACCCTTTGCGCAGTCCTTATCCTCTGTCTTTGCAAAGGCAAAATCAAATTTTCCGTCATCAAATGTTATTGCGTTAGGGTCTGTAGCTTTTGTAGGCGTAGGCGGAACCAGCTCCTCAGTTGTAGTCTCAACAGGAACTGTATCCGAACCTGAATCGCTGCCCTTCTTATCGCTGCACCCCGCAGCACAGGCTGCAAGGGCAAAAGCCATCGCACCTGCGATAAAATTTCTGTAATTCATCTTTGCTTCTCCCTGTACAAATCTGTACGTTTTTACTTTAATACACTGTGCTCTGCATAACAGTGCTTCTCTTTATTTATATCTTCATTGTAGCATAAAAAACACAGGTTTGTAAAGTAACATATCGCCCAAATCACAGTACATTTTTTGCAACACAATATACAAAAATTGCGGTAAGAATGCGGTCTGACCAATTATTGCTGACGGTGTTATCTATTTCTTTTCTCTGTTCTGATAAAATATTTCGACTGTTTCTCTCATCATGTCGAAGGGACGTATTTTCGGTGATATCTTCACGGAAACATAGGATTTTCCTACGCCATTGAAGGTTATCCTGCCCTTGTACGCCTGCTGCAATGCAGCTATCTGCTCGGGCACAAGATATTCCGTATAGAAATACATTGCACCGTTTTTCTGGGATATTTCTGTAATACCCAGATGCGCAGCCTTGTTTCTGAGCAGCGAGACATCAATAAGTCCCACCACCGATTTCGGCGGTTCGCCGTAACGGTCTATAAGCTCGTCGATAAGGTCTGTCTTGTCGTTATCCTCGTTGACCAGCATTATCTTGCGGTACATATCTATTCGCTGATTGAGGCTGGAGATATACTTCTCGGGGATATGAGCATCTATCTGTATATCCACAAGGCACTCGGGAACTTTTTCGGGCTGTATGCCCTTTTCCTCTGCGATAGCCTCCGAAAGGAGCTGCAAATACATATCGTATCCTACAGCTTCCATGTGTCCGTGCTGCCTGCCGCCGAGAATACTGCCTGCTCCTCTTATTTCAAGGTCACGGAGAGCTATGCGGAATCCGCTTCCGAACTGTGTGAACTCGCGCATTGCGTTCAGTCGCTTTGTAGCTATCTCGGTAAGCACCTTGTCGCGCTTGTACGTAAAGTAAGCATAGCCTCTGCGGTTTGAACGTCCCACACGGCCGCGGAGCTGATACAGCTGCGACAAGCCGAAGCGGTCGGAATCCTCAATAATAAGGGTATTTACATTGGGCACATCTACGCCCGTTTCGATAATAGTAGTACAGACAAGGATATCCACCTCATGCTCCACAAGCTGCTCCCAGATATCGGACATTTCGTCCTCGCTCATCTGTCCGTGAGCAACTGCTATCCTTGCTTCGGGGAGGAATTCCTGCAAACGGGCTGCACAGGCGGTTATTGTCTCTACGCGGTTGTGGATATAGTACACCTGTCCGCCGCGGCGAAGCTCCCTGACTATAGCCTGTACCACAGTACCGATATTATACTCGATAACATAGGTCTGCACAGGGTATCTGTCCTGCGGCGGTTCTTCTATTACTGACATATCGCGTATGCCGCTCATTGCCATATTAAGTGTACGAGGGATAGGTGTAGCCGACAGCATCAGCACATCAACTCCCGTAAAGCTCTCCTTGAAACGCTCCTTATGAGCTACACCGAAACGCTGTTCCTCGTCGATTATTGCAAGTCCCAAGTCCTTGAACACTACGGACTTCTGGATTATCTTATGCGTACCTATTATAATATCTATCCTGCCCTGTTTCAGCTTCTTGATTATCTCCTCCTGCTGTTTCGGAGAACGATAGCGGCTGAGCAGCTCTATCTGCACAGGGAAGTGCTCGAAACGGCGCAGTGCCGTCTGATAATGCTGATATGCAAGAACTGTTGTCGGTGCAAGTATAGCGCACTGCTTGCCCGAAAGCACACATTTCATGGCAGCTCTCAGAGCTACCTCTGTCTTACCGAAGCCAACATCTCCGCAGAGCAGACGCTCCATAGGACGAGGGCGTTCCATATCTGCCTTTATCTCTGCAATGGATTGCAGCTGGTCGTCAGTCTCCACGTAAGGGAAACGCTCCTCGAAATCATGCTGTATCTCGTCATCGGGATAGAATGCGAAGCCCACGCTCTTTTCACGCTTTGCATAGAGCGCGATAAGCTCCTGCGCCATATCCTTGACTGCACGTTTTACGTTGCTTCTTGTTTTCTGCCATTCGCCCGAGCTGAGCTTGTTAAGCTTAACGCCGCTGTCATCTCTCGGACCGATATATTTCGACACCATATCCAGCTGAGTTACGGGTATATAAAGCTTATCCGTACCTGCGTACTGTATGGTGATATAATCCTTTGTAACGCCGTCCATTTCAAGCTTTCGGATACCGATGAAACGTCCGATACCGTGACCCGAATGTACAACAAGGTCGCCCTCGGTGATATCAGCAAGGGAGCGTATCTCCTCCGCCTTGTTTTTCTTTTTGCGGCGTTTTTTCCGCACGGAGTCCATTGAGCGTCCCTGCGTTATGAGAACAGTTTTGTTCTCGGGATACTCAAATCCGCCGCCGAAGCTGCCCGACATGAGAAGCACCCGTCCCACCTTCGGCTCTGTCTCGTCAGATGCGATATCACAGGGTATGCCGTGGTCATTAAGGTCCTGCTGTATTATGGGCAGTGTCTTTTCACTTCCTGCCGCAAGCACCATTCTGTAGCCGCGGTGCTTGTAGTCCTCAAGATCCTCCACAAGCTGCTTCATCTCGCCGCTCCACGGCGCAGTCTGCATAGCCTCAAAGCTTACAAGTCTGCGGAAGTCTATCCTCTCGCCGCCCTGCATGAAGCTGCTCATATAGAGACATACGCGCTTTTCGGCGATATGCTGTACTTCCGCAAGCTCAATCACATAGCCGTCAAGCCCCTTGCACAACTGTCCGTCCTCGATAAGTATCTTTATATCCTCATTATGGCGTGTGAGGACTCCTGCGGCGTTGTCCATAACATCGGAATAATCGCTGAAAAGCACAGTTCCGCCTATGTAATCGAATACCGTTGATGGCTCGCCGTAAACAAGCGGATAGTATTTTACGCCGTGAGCAAGTATCTCCCCTGCTCTCAGTCGGTGTACGTCCGCACCCAGATGCTCGCGTACTGCCTCCATGTGCTTGCCGCGGACTTTCTTGCACAGCTCCTCTATCTTGTCGGCAAGCTCTTCATTATTATAAAGGACTTCGCCTGACGGATATATCTCAACACTTTCAAGTGCATCGGTACGTCGCTGTGAGTCTGTCTCAAACTCGGATATGGAGTCTATCTCGTCCCCCCACAGCTCGATACGAACAGGCTTATCCGCCTGTACAGGGAATATATCCACTATAGAGCCTCTTATGGAGAACTGCGATGCACCCTCCACCTTTTCACAGCGCTGATAGCCGCACTTTGCAAGAGTCAGCGCAAGCTCCGAAAGATTCACTTCCATACCCTGTTTCAGCTCCATACCTGCCGCAATAAGGACTCCCACAGGGATAACAGGCTGCATTACAGCCTCGATACTTGCGCAGATAACGCTGCAACGACTTTTAGCCGCCTTTATAAGGGCGGCTATACGCATATGCTCGTATTCGTGGTTGGTACTGTCAACAGGAGTGAATACAAGCTCCTTTGACGGGAACAGCACAGCCTCTTCGCTGCCTGCCATCATGTTTATATCGTCGCAGAGCTTCTTAGCCTCTGCCTCCGAGCCCGTTATTACAAGGTCTATCTTTTCACCGCACAGGGAGTAGATAAGCTGCGCCCTGTGTATATGGGAAAGACCTGTCACAGAGACAGGTGATATCTTCTTGTCAATGGCTTCACGCAGGCTCTTATAGCCTGCAAGCTCGGTAAATAGGTCTTTAAACAGTTTCATCATGTTCTCCGTAGGGATCAGGAATTGTACTTGTTCATGGCTTCATCGGTCTTGCCCTGAACCATGAGCTTTATGCACTCGCAGGCGTTTTCGGCGGACTGCTTCATGAGCTCGCCGTCCTCCTTGCCGAACTTTCCCAGCACCCACTTTGCAAGGTCGTAATCGGGGTGGGGCTTTTTGCCCACGCCCATTTTTATGCGCGGATAATCGTCCCTGCCTGTGAGCTCGCATATGCTGCGCAGCCCGTTGTGTCCGCCGTGGCTGCCCTTTCGGCGTATCCTGAGCTTTCCGCAGTCCAGCGATATATCGTCACATACTACTATAAGGTTCTGTACGTCTATCTTGTAGAACTCCAGAGCCTGTACTATGGACTCTCCGCTGTTGTTCATGTAAGTGGTAGGCTTCAGCAGCAGACAGCGTTTGTCACCGATAGTAACTTCAGCGGTCTTGCCCTTGAATTTAAGGCGGTCTATCTTCTCGCCCAGCTGCTCGGCCAGCATATCAAGCACCATAAAGCCTGCATTGTGTCTTGTGTTTTCGTATTCAAGTCCGGGATTGCCCAGACCTGCTATCACATACTCTATTTTACCTCTTGACGAGGAAGAATTTGCGGAAATCCTGTCGAATACATCAAAAATACTCATTGTTTTTCTATTCTCCTTTAACGGGCGATAATATCCGCCCCTACTCATTGGCTAAAGATCAATATTTATCCTTGTAGGGACGCCCATTGGGCGTCCGAAATGAAATAACATACGCAGCGGACGACCAATGGTCGTCCCTACATTGCTAACGGCTAATGGCTAATGGCTCAAGCTTCTCCACCAGTTCAAGTCCATATTTTTCGGCAAAGCGTCTGCACTTTTCGATCGGTGCTTCGTCCGAGAGTGCCTGCGGAAAATGCGCATCGCAGCCGATTATTGCCTTGTTGCCCACTTTCTGTGCGATACGGAAAAACTTATCACAAGGATAATGTCTGCCGTCCCTGAGTCCGAGTAGATTTATCTCCAGCGGTATATCCTTCCCTTTTAAGTAAGTACACAGCCGCGTGAACTCATTTTCGTAAATCTCATCGCCGCCTGTGAAGCACAGCAGATCGGGGTGTGCGAGATAAAGGTACCTCCCCGACTCCATTCCCTCAATAATGCGGTCAACGTACTGCACAAGGAGTCTTTCATCGGAGGTCGGAACTCCCATATAAGCTCCCCAATTTTCGGGATCGTTGAAGTGCTGACCCATTATCATATAGTCAACGGGATAATCCTCAAGCAGCCTGTCCTGCTTTTCTATAAGCTGCGGGATATACTCCGCTTCAAAGCCAATGTAGATCTTTATGTCAGATGCGTACTCCGCCCTGAGATCGGTCAGCGACCTGAAATAGCCCTCGACCTCTTTAGGAGTCATTCGTATATGTGAAACATATCCATCATCAAATACCCACGGACAATGGTCGGAAAATCCCAGTTCCTTCATTCCGTGTGCTATAGCGTGCTCTACATATTCCCTGTCCTCGCCGATAGCGTGATGACATCGGGAAGTATGTGTGTGATAATTTGCAAACATGAGCCGTGCTCCTTTCAAACTATGATTATACCACGTTTGAGGAAAAAATTCAAGCCAATAAACTTTTATAGTATTTTGTTAGTTTTATGAAACAAAAGCTTGACAAATCACGCTGTCAGGCGTACAATAAACACATAAGGTTATATTCTGACCTTAAATATTATGAAAAGGACGTATCACAAATGAAAAACACAATCAAAAAAATCGCAGCAACAGCAATGGCATTCGCTATCCTCGGCTCAGGAACAACCGCAATCAACACGATCTCATCAAAGTCTGAAAACACTATTATTGCGACTGCTGCTCATAAACACACTTGGGTATATGATCACACTGAATATGGCTGTCATATATACTATCAATGCAAATCTTGTAAAAAGTTCAAATGCGAAATTAACCATGTGAATAGAACCGTACGCAGCAGCAAAAAGGTTGGCAATTACATTAAATGTTACGAACATGGAGAATGCATATATTGCGGAGCTAAAACTGCATCTCATCTTGTAGCAGTATATCACGTTTAATATCATATTCGCAGAAAAGCTCTCTCACGCCGGAGAGCTTTTTTATGCGCTGATGATATTAATAATCAAAGGGTTTAGTGCTTAGAGCTAATACTGCTTTATAAAAATAACAGTAATAGGTATTGACATTAACTATTTATTGTTGTAAAATAAACATATAAGGTTATATCATTAACCTTAAATATTATGTAAAGGATGTAACACAAATGAAAAGCGTACTCAAAAAAATCACAGCAACCGCTATGGCATTCGCTATCCTCGGAACAGGAACAGCTATCACAAATAATATGTCTGCTAAGACTAACACAGGTCTTGTTGCTCACGCAGGTCCTCCTCCTCAGTATTGTAGCCATAATAGCGGATGGTATTGGTCACCAACCTATAGAAAAACTTGGCAATTTGGCAAATGGAGCTTCACTTTTAAGGGTTATCAAAAGTGCTGCAATATATGCGGAAGTCCGATATAAAATAACTAAAAAGCTCTCCTCACACCGGAGAGCTTTTTTATACACTTATGATTTTATCAGTCAACGAACGGCGAAACGCCGCCCCTACAGCGCAGAGCATGCGCCCCCTTGCTCGTCCGCATATCATCAAAAGTGCAGTTGCTTCTCGAAACAGGGAACATCATCGGAAAAGACATTAATAACGCATTGATACAAGCACCCCTATACTAAGCACTAATCACTAATAACTATTCACTCGCGGACGACCGATGGTCGTCCATACAATTATGAATTAATGCAGCTGCCGCCGCTCTTGACAAAATGATATTTATAATGTATAATGTTATAAATTAACAGAACAGGAGATGACACTCACAATGGACGGTGCCCCTGACGGCAGTAATCCAAATTATTACGGGAAATACTTCGTTAAATACGTATTTACAAGGCATGGTCTGCACTATCGTTTGTGTTAGGCTGTGCCTTTATGAGGTTACACACATATATAAAATACAAAAATAAATACTTTATCTAACGGAGGATATGAAATGATAGGGCAGATAATTCTGCAAATTATACTCATCGCGCTCAACGCGCTTTTCGCCTGTACTGAGGTGGCGGTCATCTCAACAAGCGATGTAAGACTTGAAAAGCTTGCCGCCAGCGGCAACAAAAAAGCCATAAGGCTGAAAAAACTCACAGACTCCCCCACTCGCTTTCTTGCTACGATACAGGTCGCTATCACTCTTGCAGGCTTCATTGGTGCAGCCTTTGCTGCCGACAGCTTCTCGGAGTACCTGACTTCTGCCATTGTTAAAACAGGCATCGGAATTCCCGCAGCCGTGATCAAAAAGATATCGGTAGTCCTTATTACGCTGATACTTTCTTACTTCACCCTCGTTTTCGGTGAACTGGTACCAAAACGCGTAGCAATGAAAGATCCCGAAAAGATAGCTCTTGCCATGAGCAAGACCATATCTTTGGTCGCAAAAATATTTGCTCCCCTCGTATGGCTTCTCAACACTTCAGCAAACGGTATCCTCAGACTTATAGGTATCGATCCCGAAAGTGACGATGACACAGTTACCGAAGAAGAGATACTTATGATGTCCGATGCAGGTGCTGAAAAAGGCACTATCGACGAGGACGAAAACCGCATAATCAAGAACATTTTCGCTTTTGATGATACCACAGCCGAACAGGTCTGCACTCACAGAACAGACGTTGATGTGCTCTGGAGCAATGACGATATCTCAGTATGGGAAGAGACCATACACCGTACCCGTCATTCATCTTTCCCCATATGCGGAGAGAGTGTGGATAATGTTATCGGAGTCCTCAACGCAAAGGACTATTTCAGACTTGATGACAAGACCCGTGAAAATATAATGAAGGAAGCTGTCCGCGAGCCTTGCTTCGTTCACGAAAGCATGAAGGCTGACCGTCTTTTCGATCAGATGAAGCAGCGCGGTGCAGATCATTTTGCAATAGTTGTAGACGAATACGGCGGCATGAGCGGTATTATCACTATTACCGACCTTGTTGAGGAGCTTGTCGGCGATTTCGCTGACGACCCCGAGGACGAGCCTGCTGCAAGACTTGAAGAGACAGAGGAAAATGTCTGGACAGTTCCGGGTATGACCTCTCTCAGCGACGTATGTGAGGAGCTTGAAGTTACTCTCCCTGCGGATAAGTATGAGACCTTCGGCGGATATATCATCGCCGAGCTTGGCGAAATACCAAAGGACGGCTCTCAGCTCACTCTCGACAGTGACGGTCTCCACATAGAGATACTTGAAGTCAAGCATCACCGAATCGAAGTCTGTCGTGTTAAGAAGCTCCCTCCTGTAGAGGAAAAAGAAGAGGAATAACAGTGATTAGTTATTAGTGATTAGTGCATAGTAGTGCAGGGGCTGCCTTGGCAGCCCCTTTGTGTTACGTTAAAAGCAATATATATATGTAGGGGTCGGTGACTCCATGTAGTACAGGGAGATGTCAGCAAAGCTGACAGAAGGACACAGTTCCTTTCGCAAGTCCTCGGCGCTCCGTATCATTTTTGTATTATACGCAGAAAAAAGCCCGTAAGCTTTCAGCTTACAGGCTTTACGATTACATTGTTATTACGAAGCAGACGCTCTTTCCTGGCTGATTCATAATATGTATCTTGAACTTATGCTTGTCGATTATGGATTTTGCAATAGCAAGTCCAAGACCGTATCCGCCGGTTGCACGGTTTCTGGACTGATCGCTTCGATAGAATCTCTCGAATATCTTTTCGGTCTCTTCCTCCTTGAGTCCGTCACCTGTGTTATATACCGAGAACATCTTTCTGTCGCCGACCTTCTTCAGCGTTACCCTTACAGTACCGCCCTCGTTTGAGTATTTCAGCGCATTATCAATAAAGATAGCCGCCATCTGCTTGATATGCTTTTCGCTGCCGCTGAGCATTACGTCCTCGTCAACGTTAACCTCAAACTTCTTATTGTTCTCAAATGCCTGACACTCGAAAGGCAGTGCGGTATTGATGATAGCCTTGCTGAGATTGAAGTATTTGCGTTCAAGCTCGGAATTATTGTTTTCGAGTCTTGTAAGGTTGAGCAGATCGTTTACAAGTACGCTCATTCGGTCGGTCTGTGCCTTGATGTACTTCAGCCACTTGTTATCGCCTATCTCGCCCTCAAGTACATCTGCATTTGCAGATATTACTGTAAGAGGAGTTTTCAGCTCATGGCTTGCGTCCGATACGAACTGCTTCTGCTTATCGAAAGCTGTCTTGATAGGCTGAATGCTTCTCTTGCTGAGGAAATATGCAAGAACAGAAAGGATAACGAGTGCAATAGAACCGATCATCACAGTTGTTCTCTTGAGCTGTCTGAGCATATCCATCTCATAGCTCTTGTCAGTAAATACCATAAGAGTTCCGTTAGGCTTTGAAGTCTGATAGAACTGATATGAATTCACCATACCCGTATCAATATTCTCTTCAAGTATCTTTGTGATGTAATTCTGTGCTGTTTCAGCATTCATATCATCATTATTTTCTGTATTGAGGTACTTACCGTTCTTATCCGCCATGATAACGAAGTAATCTATAGAACCGAGGGATTTCGGGATAGGCTCTTCCTTGGGCATACCCATAGAATAATTCTGACGGTATGCAGCATTGGGCTGTCCGACAGCTGTGTCAGATGAAGCTTCGGAAGAATCAGTTTTGTTTGCCAGAGGCTTTATATACTCCGACATATCATCACTGTAGCTGTACGCAGTCTTTTCTGCGATCATTTCGTCAGTCTTTGCATCAGTTTCCTTTTCCTCAACAGTATCATAGCGCGGATCCATTTCACCGTGGTCGTTTCTGCCGTCATAACGAGGATCCATTTCGCCGTGATCGTTACGGCTCACAGGGTATTCACTTGAGTAAGCCTTCGGCTGTTCCCATGTGCCCCATGCATACATCCACGGATACCACGGATATATCCACTGACCGTTCCATTGACCGTTGTTCTGGTTATTCTGATTGTTCCAGTTATTCCAGTCATACTGTCCGCCATTCTGACCGCCCCACTGACTCCAGTCATACTGTCCGTTATTATTCTGGTCGCCCCACTGACCATTCCACTGTCCGTAATTGTTAGGGTCGCCCCACTGACCGTTCCACTGTCCGCTGTTCGGGTCCCATGAAGGAGTTGCTCCCGATGAAGCGTCTGTTGCAGGAGGCTGTGTTTCAGCCGGCTGAGTTTCAGGTGCCTGAGTTTCAACCGGAACAGCCTCGTTAGGCTGTTCCTCATGGGGCTCTTCATGAGGCTCCTGATACTCCTCAAATGCCTGTGTATCCTCCTGAGTCGGTTCTGTAGGAGCATCTGTTACCTTTTCCTTTGCCTTTTCGGCAGATGTCAGCGCCTCAGTAGCAGACGGCTTTTCCGTAGTAGTCGGATCGGTAGGTTTTGTCTCCAAAGGCTTTTTCCCCTTATCGCCGCGCCTGTCATCGCGGTTTTCCGTACTCATCGGCACAAGGTACTTGAACCTGGATTCCTTCTCGTCATACTCTATTCCCGAAGCTATCTCCATAAGGACTTCCTTGGACTGTCCGCGCATTACGGCTTTTGTTATAACATTGATGGAGCTTATAAGTGCTACAAAGACCACAAGAAGAATACTTACGATCATTGTAAAAAGCCTCATCTGCGCTTTTTTGAACATTTTGTCATGTGCCTTTTTGAACATAACAGCATTCCTCCTTTTTATTCAAGTGAATAACCGATGCCTCTGGCAGTTTTTATCTGTACAGGAGCTGATATCACAGAAAGCTTCTTTCGCAGGAACGATATGTATACCTCTATATTATTGTACTCAACATCGCTCTCATAGCCCCATATCTTTTCAATGATACGCTCCTTCGGCAGTATCTGGTGAGGATTGGAGATAAGAAGCTCCATTATCTGGTATTCCTTCAGTGAAAGCTTTACATCATTGCCCTTCCACATAACGGAACAGGTATTCTTATTAAGTTCAAGCCCGTTGTAATCGAGCCTGTTTTCGTCAACGATCTCGCCTTTTCTTCTTGTAAGCGCACGGACTCTCGCAAGCAGCTCGCCTGTGACAAAGGGCTTTGTAAGATAATCGTCCGCACCGCAGTCCAGTCCGTTTATCTTGTCCTCTATCTCGCTTCGTGCCGTAAGAAGAAGCACAGGTGTGTTTATACGCTCTCTTCGCATATTCCTCAGCACCTCCATGCCGCTCATTCCGGGAAGCATTATGTCAAGTATGATACAATCGTATACTCCCGTAAGCGCATTGTCAAGTCCGCTCACTCCGTCATACACAGTATCAACATTATACATATTCCTTTTCAGTATCTCCGAAAGCGCATCTGCCAGCTGCATCTCGTCCTCAACAACGAGAAGTCTCATACAAATTACCCCCTTGAAATTTCATGCTTAAAACAGCTTATTTTTCATAATTACGGTGTCAAATGAGTACACCATTCCACTCTAATATCATTATACCACACATTATTGAAATAGTCTTAAAAAATATGAATAGTTCAATATGTTGATTAGGAAAAAATTATTTAGTTTTTTTGTGCATATCAACAGTTTTATCTTTTATTCCCGAACACTTGTTGACTATCTAATTAATTTGTGATAAAATTATATATACAAACAGATAAGTATAATTCACTGTTTTTACTCAAAATAAATATATTATATACTATTATACATCGGTGGAATAGGAGGGACGGCAAATGATCTCACCAAACGAGCGTAAAAAGATAGGTTTTCCGCTTCTTGCATCTGCCAATGCAGAAATGAAAAAATATGCCGAGGTCTACAGCCTTTTTGCAGAAAGCGGCTATTCAAAGGAGCTTTGCGATGCATATGCAGACGCTTTTCTGGATAACGTAAAAAAGCCCTCTCCTTTTGATATAGTTCAACTGGCTGCACTTTATGACAGGATCCACGACCATAAGACAGCCTTTTTTTATCTTGAAAAGCTGACGGAAAAGAAGCTGGGCGGAGATGACAGATTTTTCTTCTGTGTCGAGGTCCTGACCATTCTCGGCAAGATCGGCAACTGGCGCGAGGCTGAAAATTTCCGCACGAATAATATCAGTTTTCTGCAAAAGCATTCCGAGAAGGCTTCTCTTAATATGCAGGCTGCACTGTATATGGCACTTGCCGTTACAGACTGTGCCGCTAAAAATTATCGTCAGGGACTGAAGCTGTTGAAATTCGGCTACAAGCCTCAGGGCTCAAAGGATACGACCCTGCTGGAGATATTTATCACGGCAGTCTATATCTTTGCCAAGGCAAATGATAAAGAAGGACTTGAAGGTGCTATCCACAATGCAGAATGCTGTCTGGCGCTTTTCAAGGATTTCGATTTCCCGTGGCAGGGCGAATACTACCGCGAGCGTATCGAAAACGCCGCCAACGGAATATTGTAAAACACGCTCCGAAGTTCAGCTTCGGAGCTTTTTGCTGAAATTAACACCGGCGATTATAGTTAAAATAAAAAAATATATATGAAATATTCAAAAACTGCTCTTAAAAAATTCATAAAGAGTTTTTTATTATTTTTAACCTTTAATAAAAATCGGGAAATTTTTCAGACGGGCATTCTATCGTTAAAAGATGTTGTTTTCGTGCTATGAATTTACACTGATAAAAAAACAACGTATTTTCGAGGCTTCAAAAATCAACATTCCGTTTAATTAACACAAAATTATCTTCTGAGGAAAATGTTTCTTGAAATATGTACTGATTATATTTATTATTCTGTTAATATTTTATTAATATAAATGTTTGTACTTATTTTGGCAATATAGTGCTAATTTTCAGCAATATAATCAATTGAACTTCCCGTCCCTATGTTTTATAATACAATTGTTGGAAGAGACAAATGCCGATACTTCGGCTAATCTCTCCGATCGCATAATTAAAGATATATTATGTGTCCTGTAACAAAAATCGGCAATTATATCCTGTATTGCT
>JAEEGL016252099.1_pt1 | contig 35401 bp, 28 predicted proteins | sample 9134231 | NCBI WGS metagenome assembly JAEEGL01 (sample SAMN16246548, study PRJNA631951) | gut metagenome | biome: gut microbiome; feature: rumen; material: fiber-attached | host: Bos | place: Iran: Karaj | collected 2018-10 | reverse complement strand
TTCAGGCGTGTATTCAGCAGAAAGCAAAAACGACTCCGACTTTGAGAAAGCTTGTGAGTTGACAGAGGAGTTTGCCAAGAAAGAGGGCCGTCGCCCGCGTATCTTTGTGGCTAAAATGGGTCAGGACGGTCACGACCGTGGTGCCAAAGTGGTGGCAACAGGTTATGCCGACTGTGGTTTCGACGTGGATATGGGACCGCTCTTCCAGACACCAGCAGAGGCCGCACGTGAGGCCGTGGAGAACGATGTGCATGTAGTGGGCGCCTCATCGCTCGCCGCAGGTCACAAGACGCTGATTCCACAGCTCATCGAGGAACTCAAGCGCCTCGGACGACCTGACATCATGGTCATCGCAGGTGGTGTCATCCCAGCTCAGGACTACGACTTCCTCTACAAGGCTGGTGTGGCTGCCATCTTTGGACCTGGTACCTCCGTGGCTAAGGCTGCTGTCGAGATGATGAATATCCTTCTGGATAAATAATCACCGACCATACACTGACGAATCCTCGTCATAGCACGATGATAATGATTTCGGACATCCCTCGAGGGATGTCCGAAATGTTTTTTGTGGGTTTTATGGAGTAAACCAATTCTTTTTTGTATTTTTGCACAAAAGCTTCCCTTGCGTGGAAAGGGCAGCCTGGAAATAATCAGTCTCATCGTTTCATCTATATTTATGTATTTTATGAAACCAGCCTTCATAAAACAGTCTTTCATCAGTCTTTTACTGATGCTGACAGCGACACACCTTGCTGCTCAGACCATCGATTTGTCGGGAACGTGGCGATTTTCTATAGGTGAGAAACCTGAATATCAAGATGTTATCACACTGCCAGGCTCGATGGTGACAGAGGGCAAAGGCGATGACGTGACCGTCAACACGGTGTGGACGGGCAGCACCTACGACTCCTCATATTATTTCAACCCGCACATGGAGAAATACCGGCGACCGGGGAATGTGAAGTTTCCTTTCTTCCTGACACCCGAGAAAAACTATGTGGGGCATGCCTGGTATCAGCGAGATATCGTTGTGCCACGGTCGTGGCGTAAACGCAAGGTGACGCTCTTCCTCGAACGGCCACATATCGAGACCACAGTCTATGTCAACGGCAACAAGGTGGGGCATCAGATGTCACTGAGTGTGCCTCATGAATATGATATCACACCTTACATCAAGTTCGGCAAGTCCAATGAAATCGCCATCCTGGTCTACAACGGTATCGAGAATGTGTGCGTGGGACAAGACTCACACAGTGTGACAGACCAGACGCAAGGCAACTGGAACGGCATCACCGGGCGCATACAACTCCTGGCACGTCCCGTCATCAACAGACTGAGGGCGGTGCCGGATGTCAGTACCCATACGGTGTGTGTGGAGATCAACGATGAGAAATTTACCCTTCCGCTGGGCGATGATGGCAGATGGTGGGATGAGCATCACCCCAACTTATATAAAAAGGTGGTCGATTATCATGGATATCCCGTGGAAGTGACGTTTGGACTGCGAGACATCAAAACCGATGGCCGACAAATCTGTCTCAATGGACGCCCTGTATGGATGAGGGGCTCCGTGGAGAATTGCTGTTTCCCGGAGACGGGATATCCACCTACTGATGTGAAGACATGGATGGAGGTACTGGGAAAATGTAAGGAATATGGTCTCAACCATGTCAGGTTTCACTCTTTTTGCCCACCAGAAGCGGCTTTCGTGGCAGCTGATAGTTTAGGTATGTACCTGCAGCCTGAAGGCCCGTCGTGGCCCAATCATGGGGTGAGACTGCGTCGTGGACAGGCCATCGACCAATATCTGCTGGACGAATGCAAGCGCATCGTCGACCGATACGGGCATCACCCTTCCTTTGTCATGATGGCCGCAGGCAATGAGCCAGCCGGTGACTGGGTGGCTTGGTGCAACGACTTCGTCAAGGAAATGAAGCAGTATGACCCCTCTAAAATCTATTGTGGGGCATCTGTGGGCGGAGGATGGGCTTGGGATGACGGTTCGCAATACCATGTCAAAGGTGGCGCACGTGGTCTTGACTGGGACCGTCGTGCACCCCACGCCGACGATGATTATTACGAGCAGTTGCTGTTCCCACGCAATTATAAGGACAGCGTGCCCAATCAGACGCCCATCATCGCACATGAGCAGGGACAGTGGTGCGCCTTTCCTGACCTGAAGGAGACCAGCCAATATACTGGGGCGTACAAGGCGAAGAATTTTGAGATTTTCAGCGACTTGTTGCAAGGCAATGGCATGGCGACGCAGGCAGAGAAATTCCTGCATGCCAGTGGGCGTCTGCAGGTGCTGGCTTACAAATATGAGATGGAGCGCAACCTGCGCACACGCGACTATGCTGGATTTCAGTTGCTTGCGCTCAACGACTATAGCGGTCAGGGCACCGCACTGGTGGGACCGCTCAATGTGCATTGGCGGGAGAAAGGATATACCACGGCTCAGGAGTGGTGCTCATTCTGCTCGCAGGTGGTGCCGCTGGCCAAATGGCCACGGTTCGTCTATCGGTGCGATGAACAGCTCGACGTGCCCGTAGAACTCTATAACGCCTCCGACGCCGTTATCAAAGGTGCCACCTGCCGATACCGCGTGGAGGGAGAAGGCCTGCGCTTTGAAGACCGGCTTTGTCAGGGTGACCTGCCCCGTGGTAAGAACATCGCTTTGGGTCATATCAAGATAGACTTGGCGGCAGTGAAAGCACCTTCATGTCTGAAGGTCAGTGTCGAGGTGGCGGAAGGAGAAAAGGTGCGGCACAACGAATGGGAGATATGGGTCTATCCCGCTCAGTTGCCTGCTCAAGACGAGAGTCAAGTCTATATCACTGATTCACTCGACCAACGGGCTGTTCAGGTGTTGGCCGATGGTGGAAAGGTGTTGGTCACCGCTGCGGGGAAAGTCAGCTACGGCAATGATGTGTCGCACCATTACCTGCCGGTGTTCTGGAATACCAGTTGGTTTAAGATGAGACCGCCTCATACGACAGGTGCCTATATCCAGCATGACCATCCCGTCTTCCGTGGCTTCCCGACAGACGACTGGCAAAACCTCAACTGGTGGGAGTTGGTCAACCGCGCACAGGTGATCAACCTCTCGGAGTTTCCTAAAGACTATCAGCCCATCGTGCAACCTATTGACACCTGGCATGTGAGCCGCAAATTGGGCATGCTCGTGGAGGCAAATGTACTGAAAGGGAAATTGCTCATGACGACGATGGATATCACTAGCGACCTGAACCGTCGTGTGGTGGCACGACAACTGCGCCATAGCATCATCAGCTATATGAACAGCGAGGAGTTTAGTCCTACACTCACTTTACCCATAGAGACTCTTCAGCATCTTTTTGTACAGACAGCCCCGCCTGTCAATATGTTCACCAAAGAATCACCCGATGAACTGAAACCCAAGATTGCGAACAATTGATAGAGGCAAAGACAGTTACTGCCTTTGTCTCACCGCCTCAAACAGTAGGATGGCGGCACTGACCGACACGTTGAGTGAGTCGAGACGGCCAAGCATGGGGATGCGGATATGAGTGTCGGCAGCCTGACGCCAAATGTCGGTCAGACCTGTCGACTCCGTGCCCATGACGAGGGCAGTGCCGCAGCGCATGTCGGTGTCGTAATACAACTCGGAGTCCTGCAACTGAGCAGTGAGGATACGGATGCCTCTCGCCTTCAGAAAACGGATGCATTCTTCTGAAGAGCAGGCCACACATGGCACACTGAAGAATGCACCGATAGAATTGCGTATCAAATTGGGATTGTAGAGGTCGGTCAGCGGGTCGCAGACGATCACTGCATCGGCGTGGGCAGCATCGGCGCTTCTCAGCACAGCACCGATGTTGCCGGGCTTTTCCACCCCTTCCAGCACCATCAGCAGTGGATGCTCTGGCAAAGACAGGTCTTCAAGTCGGAGCGGACGGACCTTCACCTCTGCGATGATGCCTTCTGTGCCGCCACGGTAGGCCATCTTGTCATAGACTTCGGGTGTGACCTCAAAACAGGTGACAGCGTCTAAGTAAGAGGGCAGGGCGGCACTTCCAGTGGCGCGCTCCAGAATGGACGGACAATAATATGCCGCCTGAATCTCATACCCAGCGCCGGCGCAATGACCCAGTTCGCGCAGGCCTTCCACGACGAAAAGCCCACTCTTCTGACGCTCTGCTGATTTCTTCTGCAGTGCGACCATCTTTTTGATCCTGTCATTCTGCTGGCTGGAAATTATCATCTTTTATTTATTCAATGCTTTCAATCTTGACGCCATCCAGTTCCTCCATGATGCCTAAGATGCGCGACTCGTATTTGTCACGTCTCACTTTCACCTCTATCGACACGGTGTAGTGGGGGTGGTCGGTGTTGTCCTCCTCACGCATGTTGTAGGAGTCGATGCCCATCCCGTCATGACGGAAGCGGTCGAGCACCTGGCGCACGAAGTCGAGGCTGGGGGAAGAGAAGGTGATGGCCACATTGCGGGTGCCAAAGTGCTGCAGCACATAGTTGAGGACCTCAAGGCAAATGAGCACCATCACTGTGGCGGTGATAGCCAGGGTGTATAAGCCTGAGCCACAGGTCATACCGATGGCGGCTGTCACCCAAAGGCCTGCCGCTGTGGTAAGGCCTTTCACCACGTGCTTCTGGAAAATGATGGTACCGGCGCCGATAAAACCGATGCCACTCACCACTTGTGCAGCCACACGTGAGGGGTCGAGACGCACGTTGATGCCCTGATGGTGGAGGATGTCCATGAAACCAAACTGTGAGATAATCATAAACAGTGCGCTGCCCAAGGCCACAAGGAAGTGGGTGCGGAAACCCGCCTCCTTGGCGCGGTAACCGCGCTCCAGACCGATAGCACCACCCATGATGGCGGCGGCAAAAAGCCGAAGAATAAACTCTACTGTCATCGCTATAATAATATGGTGGTTATTGGAATATTAACTCTTCTTTCTCAGCATGCTTGTCGATGTGGATGGTGGAGCCTTGGCTCACTTCACCACCAAGGATGCGCTCGCACAGACCGTCTTCGATGTAGTTCTGGATGGCGCGCTTGAGGGGGCGGGCACCAAACTGGACGTCGTAGCCTTTGCTGGCGACGAATTCTTTGGCAGAGTCGCTGATCTCAAGATGGTAGCCCAAGTCTTCCACACGTTTGAAGAGGCCGCGCAACTCAATGTTGACAATCCGCTTGATGGCGTCGAGGTCAAGTTGGTCGAAGGTGATGATCTCGTCGAGACGGTTCAGGAACTCAGGGGCAAACTGCTTGCTCAGGCTCTTCTGGATGATAGAACGGGCATGCTGCTTGTCACTCTCGTCCATACTCAGACCGATGGCGCCACCAGCATTGAAACCGATGCCACGACCAAACTCTTTCAACTGCCGTGTACCGGCATTGGAGGTCATGATAATCACCGTGTTGCGGAAATCGACCAGACGACCGTTGCCGTCTGTCAGACGTCCCTCGTCGAGCACCTGCAGCAGAAGGTTGAACACGTTGCCGTGGGCTTTCTCTATCTCATCGAGCAAGACGATGGAGTAGGGGTGACGGCGCACACGCTCGGTCAGCTGACCACCCTCCTCATAACCGACGTATCCCGGAGGGGCACCAATCAGACGAGACACATTGAACCCTTCCGTATATTCGCTCATGTCGATACGTATCAGGTCGTCGGTGCTGCCAAACATATACTCGGCCAGTTTCTTGGCCAGGTAGGTCTTACCCACACCTGTCGGACCGAGAAACATGAAGACGCCGATGGGGTGGTTGGGCTCTTTCAGACCCACACGGTTGCGCTGGATGGCTTTCACCATCTTGTCGATGGCGGCATCCTGGGCGATGACCGCGTTTTTCAGCTCCGTGCCCATCACACGCAGACGGGCACCCTCGGCCTCGGCCATGCGTTGCACGGGCACGCCGGTCATCATCGACACGACGTCGGCCACTTCTTTCTCTGTCACCGTCTCACGTGTGCCGCTCTCGCCGTTGCTCCAGTCGTCGTTCATCTTCTGAAGCTCTTGCTCAAGCATCAGCTGGCGGTCGCGGTAACTGGCTGCCAACTCGTAATTCTGGTTCTGTACGGCACTTTGTTTCTTCTTTTTCACCGCCTCTATCTCCTTCTCCTTCTCGGCGATCTCAGGTGGTATCTGGGCATGCTGCAAATGTACACGTGAGCCCACCTCGTCGAGTGCGTCGATGGCCTTGTCGGGGAAAGCACGGTCGGTGACATAGCGCTCTGTCAGTTTGACACAGGCCTCTATGGCATCGTCGGTGTAGTCCACGTGGTGATGCTGCTCGTAGCGGTCTTTGATATTGGAGAGGATCTGTAGCGTCTCATCCACGGTGGTAGGCTCCACCAGCACTTTTTGGAAACGACGCTCCAAAGCTCCGTCTTTCTCGATGCTGTTGCGATACTCATCGAGGGTTGTGGCTCCGATACACTGGATGGTGCCACGTGCCAGGGCTGGCTTGAGGATGTTGGCGGCATCCATCGAACCAGGGGTAGAACCGGCACCAATCATCGTGTGCACCTCATCGATGAAGATGATAATGTCGGGGTTCTGTTCCAGTTCTTTGATAAGTGCCTTGATGCGCTCCTCAAACTGTCCGCGATATTTCGTGCCTGCCACTACAGAGGTGAGGTCGAGGCTTACTAAACGTTTGTTAAAAAGGATAGGCGATGTGCGATGCTTCACAATCATCTGTGCCAAACCTTCCACAATGGCACTCTTGCCCACGCCTGGCTCACCGATGAGCACAGGGTTGTTTTTCTTGCGGCGACAAAGTATCTCCATCACACGCTGCATCTCTTTCTCACGGCCCACAACAGGGTCGAGTTTGCCTTCGGATGCGGCTTTGGTCAGGTCTGCAGAGAAATTATCGAGCACAGGGGTCTTGCCAGAGGGCTTGCGAGTCTGTGTCGTGGAGCCCTTGGCCTGCTGGCTCTTGCCAGCGTTTTCACTCTGGCTGTTCATCAGGTTGTCATCATCGTCTTCGTCATAACCCTCATCGGGCAAACCAATACCATCTTTGGGCACATTGGCCTGAAGTTGGAAATAGGTCAGTGCGTCTTCGTAATTCATGTTGTTGATTTCTAATACTTCTTTGGCGCCATTCTTCACTTGGTCGTGAAGGATGGCTAATAGCAGGTGATGCACGTCCACCGTCTGAGTGCGCTGGATGCGAGCTTCAAGTACTGCCAATTTTAAAATATTGCTTGCTTTGTCATTGAGAACCAATTCTCGTGCGTGAACGGGCTGCCCCATTCCCTCCTTTCTGACTCTTTCCTCAAGGTCGCTCTTCATAGCGGAAATGTCTACTCGCATCTCCTTGAGGTAATCATGCACTCGCCCGGAACGCTCACGGAGAATGCCCATGAGCAGGTGCTCCGGACCGACACTGCGGCTGGCCAGACGGGTCGCCTCTTCACGGCTGAAAGAGAGGATCTCTGATACCTTGGGTGAGAACTGACTGGTCATTGTCTTTTTACCTTTCTTTTAATATACTTCAAACAATATCTTCCTAGCAAATAGCGTGCCAAAGTTGAAATGCTCGCTTTTCGCTTTTAGCGATGTGCTTTTAGCGATTCGCAATTTGCACCGCCAACACCACACGCGAATAGCGAAAGGCTAATCGCGAACAGCGAACACCACCCCCGTCCCTACAGCCTCATGACAGTTGTGAAATGGTGCTTGAAAGCCTCAGTCACGTCGGTTGGGTCTCCTTTGAAGATGCCAAACACACTGCTGCCGCTGCCTGACATTTGGGCATAGACAGCGCCCATGTCATAGAGACATTGTTTGATAAACCCTATCTCGGGATAAATGTCGAAGATGGGATCCTCAAAGTCGTTGCTCAGGCGGCCGCTCCAGGTCTCGATGGGCTGGCTCACTACCTCACGGCAGCACCATTCTGGCTGACAGGGATGGATGTTGCCGTAAGCCTCTTTGGTAGATACGGCGATATCAGGTTTGACAAGCGCCAAATAATAACCCTTGAGTGAGGGCATACCGTCGGGAAGGGGTTCCAGGCGGTCGCCGATGCCCTGAGCGTAAGCAGGGTGGGAACGGATGAAAAAAGCGCAGTCGGCTCCCAGACGGGCGGCATAATACTCCATTTTCTCCATGTCTATGCCCAACTGATACTGTGCATTGAGCAGTGTGATCATATAAGCGGCGTCGCTCGAACCGCCTCCGAGGCCGGCTTGTGAGGGGATGCCTTTGTGCAGGTGTACGTGCAGACGAGGCAACTGATAGTCTGCGGCCAACAGTCGGTAGGCTTTGGTCACGAGATTGTCTTCGTCATTGCTTTGTATGTCGATGCCTGTCACTTTGATGTCACAGTCGAGTGCGCTGGGAAACGCGTCGTCCATCTCGCAGATCTCAAGTGCGTCATGCAGTGGGATGGGATAAAATACGGTCTCCAGGTCGTGGTAGCCGTCAGGACGACGAGACACCACATTCAGACCTAAATTGAGTTTGGCACAGGGAAAAACAATCATTGCTGGATTTTTTTATCTTTTTATTCTTTTTTTCCGATATTACGTTATTTCGAGGTTTCCAGTCTCCCCTCCTTTGGAGGGGCTGGGGGAGGTGTTGGAGGGGCTGGGGGAGGTGTTAGGTTTCTTATCTCGACGCCCTAAAACTCTCCATGTTCTCGTAGCGCCGCCTCATCATTCGCACGTAGATGTTGCGTATCCAGTATTTATTGGCCAGGATGAAGCCTATACCGATGAGGGCAATGAGCACGTAAGCCAGGTTCTTGTCCATGAAGAGGGGTAGCACACCTATCACGATGGGAGGGATGAAGAGTGCCGCCATCTCCACAGCCAACTGGATGTAATTGTTCTCTACGGTACCTTTGCCGATGAATTTGGTGTTCAGCGGAATGGTCTGCTTGTTGTAGATGGCCATATGCAGGAAGATGCAGTAGATGGGGCCAGCTGTCAACAACATCACCGACAACATCATCATCAGACTACATTTGTCCATCACGATGACAGGAATCATCAGAATGAAGGGCACAAGAAGCAGTAGAGCGTAGAAGAAATACTTGGCTTTCAGCAGCGAGATGATGTTCTCTTTGTGTACCATGAGGCACTCGATGTAGTTGCCCTCGTAGCACATGGTGCGCACCAGGATGGTGGCACCATAGATGGCGAAGTTGTACACGCAGAGGAAGATGGTCATGCCACCGTCGTAGATGTCGGTGAAGGAGATCAGCAAACTGAAGACCAGCACCAGGATATTGACGCTGATGAAACTACGGCGAATGTTCTTGTTGCGCATGATGCTCTTGATCTCCAGTTTGAGATACTCGCCCAGTTCGCCGTAGCGGTCAAGTGCATTCAGCTGGCTCACGTGTCTGAGTGTGGTCTTCTCTTGTCTGGACAACTCTGCATAGACCGTGGCGTACTGCACCCGGCGGTTGATGAGTATCAGCAGGGCAAGCACCAACAAAAGGGGGATGAACAGCAGTGGCGACCAACGGGCTGCCATGTCACCCAGCGGGGCGTAGGTCTCGCACAGCTTCACGATGCTGGCGTCATGACCGATATACCAGGGTGAGAAGATGGCCGCGAAAATGACAGCGGGAATGGCCCACCAGTAGGAATGCTGGTTGATGAGTGTGCGCACCAGCATATACAACTGGCTGCTGATGAGGATGATCAGGTAGATGGCCAACAGGAAACCGATGGTAGACACGAAGCCCTCGCTGAAGACCACCGACATGATGGAGTAGGGCAGAAACAGGGCAAACCATATCAGGTTGCCCGAACTGGTCACGGAGTTGAAGATGAAGCACTCTATACAGGCATACTTGCTGATAGGCAGAAGCACATAAGGCTTGATCTGCTGCGAGGGAGTCTGCTGTGCCATGAAACGGAAGAAGAAGTCTACCGCAAAGATGAAAGGCATGAGGCCAAACATCAGTTCGCAGGCTGTGCGTGACTCACTCGAATTGGCGATGAGTGCGAGCATCACTGAGATAAACATCAGGTAAAGGATGGTGAATGCCGCACCGAAATACATGATGGCTTTGCCTACTTTGTTTTGGTTGAAAGCCACATTGCGTTTCGCAGACAATTTGATATGTTGTCTCAGCGTCTTAATCAATTCCCAGCGTGTCATTTTTCTGTTTCGTTTTTTTATTGTAACTCTTGGCTCTTCTTTTTTTATTGCCCCTCTTCTCTCATCATCATTATCGCAGGTCGATCACTTCCGCCTCGGGGAAGTCTTTTGAGTTGAAGGTGAAAGAGGCATCACTCTGCTTCACAGCCTTGAAATTGCTGATGGCCACAGTGGTCCATTTTCCTTTCGTCTTCATCTTCACAGTGGTGGGCAGGTAGGTCTTGCTGTTCACGGTGATATACATCTCCTGGATGGCGCGACTCTTGTTCTGGGCGGTGAGGTGTATCTGATAGTTTCCTTTCACGTTGGTCATCCCCAGGGTGTAGCCTTTTTTGTAGAGCGTAATAAAGGTGTAGGGGTTCATCTTGGCCTGTTGGGCCTCGGTGGGATTGCTCACATTCACCTCTTCATTGTCTTTCATATAGGTCCACTGGGTCTTGCCATTGTACCACACAGAGGCTTCGGGGGTGGTGGCGCGAAATTTGTTGCCTTTGATGGCGATGGTGCCAGACACCGTGCCGGTGGTCTCACCAGAGATTTTGAAACTGGCGCTCGCACCGTCTTTGTTGTTGACGATGGAGGCGGTCTTGTCGAGTATTTGTCTCGCTTTTGTGGCATTCTGGGCGTATACACCCATGCTGATTAGTGCCACTATGGTCATGAAGATAATTCTTTTCATTTTTGTCTTTTTTTGAGGGTTTGAGGTTTTACCGGAGATTCCGGTCTTTCCTTTCTTTCAATCCATTACTTGATTTGCTGTATCAGGGTGGTCAGACTGTTCTCATCGGTGATGAGCACCTCACGAGGCTTGCTGCCTTGGGCGGCACCTACGACACCTGCCTTCTCGAGCTGGTCCATCAGACGGCCGGCGCGGTTGTAACCGATAGAAAACTTGCGCTGAATCATACTTGTGGAGCCTTGCTGGGTGATCACGATGTGGCGGGCTGCTTCTTCAAACAGCGGGTCGAGTGACGATACCTCCACGGTACCTCCATCCATTGTCGTCTCTTCGCCGATAGGTTCGGGCAGTTCCATGGGCGCGGTGGGACCAGACTGCTGAGACACATACTCGTTGATGCGTTCCACCTCTGGGGTATCGATGAAGGCACACTGCACACGCACGGGGTCGCTGCCGTTGAGGATCAGCATGTCGCCACGACCCACCAATTGGTTGGCGCCGGGACGGTCCAGAATGGTGCGCGAGTCGATCATCGCACTCACCTTGAAGGCCATACGGCCAGGGAAGTTGGCTTTGATGTTACCCGTGATGATGCTGGTGGTGGGGCGCTGTGTGGCTATCACCATGTGGATGCCCACGGCACGTGCCAACTGTGCGATACGGGCGATGGGAAGTTCGATTTCTTTGCCGGCTGTCATGATGAGGTCGCCAAACTCGTCGATGATCACCACGATATAAGGCATATATTCGTGGCCTTCAGAGATGTTGAGTTTGTGGTTGACAAACTTCTGGTTGTATTCTTTGATGTTGCGCGCCTTGGCTTGCTTGAGCATGTCATAGCGATGGTCCATCAGCGTGCAGAGACTTTTCAGGGTGCGCACCACTTTGGTCACATCGGTGATGATGGGCTCGTCGTCGTCATCGACAGTTGCCATGAAGTGGTCGGCGATGGGGGTGTAGACACTGAACTCCACTTTCTTGGGGTCGATCAGCACAAACTTCAGCTCGTTGGGGTGTTTCTTGTAGAGCAGCGAGGTGATGATGGCGTTCAGACCCACCGATTTACCTTGTCCTGTGGCACCAGCTACCAGCAGGTGGGGAATTTTGGCCAGGTCGACCATATACACTTCGTTGGTGATAGTTTTACCTAAAGCGATGGGCAACTCCATCTTCGACTCCTGAAACTTCTTGCTGTCCAGGATGCTACGCATCGACACGATGTTGGGTTTGGCATTGGGTACCTCAATACCAATGGTGCCCTTGCCGGGAATCGGCGCGATGATACGGATACCTAAGGCCGACAAACTCAGGGCGATGTCGTCTTCGAGGTTGCGGATCTTGGAGATGCGCACACCTTCGGCCGGCGTGATCTCATAGAGGGTGATGGTGGGACCTACCGTGGCTTTGATTTCCTTGATTTGGACACCAAAGCTGCCCAGCACCTTCACAATCTGGTTCTTGTTGGCCAGTTGCTCTGCCTCGTCGATGTAGGGCTTGCCGTCGTTCTCATAACGTTTCAGCAGGTCGAGTGTGGGATATTTGTAGCGCGTGAAGGGCTCCTTGGGGTTGATGGGGGTGCTCAGTGGGTCGTCGCCGGTTAGGGTCTTGCCTTTGGCGCGCTCCTCTTCCACACCTGCGTCAATCTCCATTTCTATCTGGCCTGTCTTCTTGCTGCCGGCCTCTGGACGTGGACGCCTGATTTTGCCGAAGTCGGCTTCATTGTAGGCGGGTTCTACGACGGTGACCTTGCCGTCATCGGTGAATTCCACGGTCTGTGGGGCCGGATTGTCATAGACAGCCAATGGCTGTGTGGTAGTTTCGGAAGCATAGACGGAGCCATTGTCGCCGTGGTTGTTGGTGATCGTAAACTTCACCTTCTGCAACAGTCGGGAAGGGTTGAGGATGTTGCGCACGTGATACACCGTCTCGGCACTCAGATAGGTGATATAGGCTAAGGCAACCACCACCAGGAGGGCGATGAGGCCGGGCGTGCCCACTACATTCTCGATGGCCTGAGCGCAGTACAAACCATGGTCGCCGCCAGGGTTGAAGATGGCATTGCTGAAAAGGGGCGTGAGAAACTTGGCAAAAGCCACCGAACACCAGATCATGATCAGCGAGATGGAGAAAAACCATTTTAACAGACCAATGCTGGTGTAAGCCTTGGTCAACTTCAGACCTACGAGGACGATAAAAATAGGAATGCCGAATGCTGCCAGACCGAAACATCTGGAGATGAGAAAGTCGGACACGATGGCGCCGATTGAGCCGCAGAGGTTTTGGAAGGTATGGTTAGGATTGGCCACCTCACCCTCTTTCAACGCCAGTACCAGACTTTGGTCGGCCTCGCCGGTAGTGAAATAGGACGAGAAAGCTATCAGCAGACAAATCGCCAGCACGAATAGGAAGAATCCTATCGTGAAAGAGGTGCGTTCGTCTCTGAGAAACTGAATCCCTAAAGATTCACTGAATGATGTTTGCTTTTTAATTGGTTTCTTACGAGCCATTTTTGTACTATTTTGCTTTTGAGGCGCATCTGGCGCCCGATACATATTCTACATTTCCAATTCGGAGGCTTGCCTCCGTTTATTTTTTGCAAAAGTAAAAGAAAAAAACAAGAAAACGAACATAATTTCATAACTTTTTTCTATTTTTGCAAATTGTAACGATTTTCAATGGATAAAACGATTTTTAAGAATTACGATAAAAAGCAGATCGCACAGTTGCCAAAGGCCACTTTCCCCGGACGTATCATCGTCATCGCCACGGCTAAGGAAACTGAAAAGGCTGTAGATTATCTGTTGGGATGCCCCATTTTGGGCTTAGACACTGAAACGAAACCTTCCTTCAAGAAAGGAAGGCAGAATGTGGTGTCTTTGTTGCAAGTGTCCTCTCTCGACACCTGTTTCCTCTTCAGGCTGCATCTCACCGGCTTGACACCAGCGCTCGTGAGGCTGCTCGAGGACACTACGGTGCCCAAGGTGGGGCTGTCGCTCGGCGACGATGTCCTCTCGCTACACAAACGGGGCGATTTCAAGCCCGGCTATCTCATCGACCTACAGGATCACATGCGCGAACTGGGCGTGGAAGATCTGAGCCTGCAAAAGCTCTATGCCAATTTCTTCTCGCAGAAAATCAGCAAGACACAGCAACTGTCCAACTGGGAGAAAGACATCCTCGACGAGAAGCAGAAAATCTATGCTGCCACCGACGCCTGGGCCTGCATTATGCTTTACCATGAGTATATCAGAATGAAGGAGCAAGGCCATTACATCTTGGTAGACAATACTCCTCCACCAGCCCCATCAGCCCCATCCACCCCAATAGCCCCATTATCCCCATCCATCCCATAATTATTCTACAATGCCCTACCCGAAAATAGTCCTAAAAAAAGGAAAAGAGGAAAGTCTTTTGCGTTTCCATCCCTGGATTTTCTCAGGAGCCATCCATCATATAGACGACGGCGTGAAGGAGGGTGATGTCGTCAGTGTTTACACGGCAGGCGGTGAATTCATCGCAAACGGTCACTTCCAGCAAGGCACCATTGCCGTCAGGGTGCTTACTTTCGACGATATCACCATCGATGCCGGTTTCTGGAAGTGTCGGCTTCTCTCTGCACTACGTATGCGACAAGCCATCGGCATCGCCGACAGTCCCATCAACAACACCTTCCGTCTGGTGCATGGCGAGGGCGACAATCTCCCAGGGCTGGTCATCGACTGCTATGGACCCACGGCGGTGATGCAGGCGCACAGTGTGGGGATGCATCTCTGCCGGCATGAAGTGGCACAGGCATTGACCGAGGTGATGGGAAGCCGCATCAGGAGCATTTACTATAAGAGTGAGACCACACTGCCGTTCAAGACCGACCTGGAGAACGGATTCATCTATGGCGGCGACGAAGGGAATGTGGCCATGGAGAATGGCCTGAAATTCTATGTCGACTGGCTCAAAGGACAGAAGACGGGATTTTTTGTCGACCAGCGTGAGAACCGCTTGCTCTTAGAGCGGTATGCGAAAGGGCGCAGCGTGCTCAATATGTTTTGTTATACAGGCGGATTCTCGTTCTATGCCATGAGAGGTGGCGCCTCCTTGGTGCATTCGGTAGACAGCAGCGCCAAAGCCATCGAACTCACCAACCGCAATGTGGAGCTCAATTTCCCGGATGACAAGCGGCATCAGGCTTTCTGCGACGATGCTTTCCGCTTCCTCGACCGCATGGAGCAGGTCTATGACTTGGTCATCCTCGACCCGCCGGCATTTGCCAAGCACCGCGGTGCTTTACACAATGCCTTGAAAGGCTACACCAGACTCAATGCCAAGGCGTTTGAGAAAATCAAGTCGGGAGGCATCCTCTTCACGTTCAGTTGCAGCCAGGTGGTGACCAAAGACCACTTCCGCAATGCGGTCTTCACGGCGGCAGCCCAAGCCAAGAGACAGGTACGCATTTTGCACCAGCTTCATCAGCCTGCCGACCATCCTGTCAATATTTACCACCCAGAGGGTGAATACCTCAAGGGTCTTGTGCTCTACGTGGAGTGATGGGGACGCCTTTTCCCAATCAAGTGTCTGACTTCATCCAGCGACATCGTTTGTTGTCGCATGGGAGCAAGTACCTGTTGGCGCTCTCAGGAGGGGCTGACAGTGTGGCGCTGTTGTTGGTGACCAAAGAACTGGGCTATGACATCGAGGCGGTACACTGCAATTTTCATCTCCGGGGAGAGGAGGCTGACCGTGATGAGCAGTTTTGTAAACAATTTTGTAAGCAACAACATGTGTCTCTTCATCTGGCGCATTTCGACACCCGTTTCTATGCTGAAACACACAAGGTGAGCATAGAAATGGCGGCCCGGCAATTACGCTATAGCCATTTCGAGCGACTGATGGCAGACATCGGTGCACAAGGCATCTTGGTGGCTCACCACCAGGATGACTCCGTGGAGACGGTGCTCCTCAACCTGATACGTGGAACAGGGCTACATGGGCTGAAAGGTATTTCGCCTATTAATGGACATATTATCAGACCATTACTTGGATTGACTCGACAAAAGATTGAAGCATTTTTGGAGGAAAGAAAACAAGAATATGTCACCGATAGCTCCAATCTGACTGCCGATGTGGTGAGAAATAAAATCAGACTCGAGGTGCTGCCGCTCTTACGCACCATCAACCCCTCTGTCTCTGAGAGTATCGCATTGACAGCAAACCGTCTTTCGCAGGCTGCAAAGATTTTCGATGAGGCTATCCAGCAAAAAATAAAGGCTGCCAGCATACCTCAGGAAGAGGCGTCGTGCCAAGCCTATTTTGTCAGCAAAATTGATGATGAATATGTGCTGTTTGAGATCTTGAAACCTTTGTCTTTCTCTCCTGCACAAATCACCGATATCTACCAGCATTTGAATGCTGAGACGGGCACTTTGTTCGCTTCGGCTACCCATGAGGTGCTCTTCGATCGGGGCCGTATGCTCATCCAACCTCAACTAGCGCCTTTCAAGTCCATGCGTTTGCCGGTGACTGGACTGTATGTCTTGCATTCGGGACAAAAATTGGTGATAGAGGAGCAGGTGGTGGATGATGACTTCTGTATCAGCAAAGACCCAGCCACTGCATGTCTTGATGCCGACAAAGTGAAATTTCCACTCTTGTTGCGCACTGTCAGGGAGGGCGACCGTTTTCAGCCCTTGGGCATGAGAGGCAGCCGACTGGTGAGTGATTTCCTTACCGACCGGAAATATACACTCTTTCAGAAACGGCGACAACTGCTTATAGAGGATGCCACGGGTCGCATCGTATGGCTCGTGGGTTTACGACCCTGTCACTCTTGCCGCGTCACGCCAGAAACACGCAAAATAACCGTGTTGAAGATGAAAGATGTGAAAAAAGATGAAAGATGAAAAATTAAAAATTGAGATTTAAAAATTGAAGACTAAGCGCAAGTTGATAGGTTGAGATTTTAAACAAATAGATTCTAATTTCTAAAAAGAGGATGGAGAATAATCATAGTGAATGGGAGGGGATTTTCAGCCGGGCTGAGTTGCTCTTGGGAGCAGAGGCGATGACTCGCATCAAGCAAAAGCGGGTGATTCTTTTCGGCGTGGGGGGCGTAGGCTCATGGTGCGCTGAAAGTCTGGTGCGCAGTGGCATCAGCCACTTGACCATCGTCGACAGCGACTGCGTTAGCGTCACCAATATCAATCGTCAGTTGATGGCCACCACCCAGACCTTAGGACAGGTGAAAGTGGAGGCATTACGTGAGCGTCTGCTCACCATCAACCCTACGGCACAAATCACAGCCCTACGGAAAGTCTTCACACAGGAGACTGCCGCAGAATTCCAACTCGACGACTATGACTATATCATCGACGCTATCGACTCACTGAAAGACAAAGTACAACTCATCCTCCTTGCTTGTCAGACAAAGGCCAAATTTTACTCATCGATGGGTGCAGCACTGAAGATGGACCCTACACGCATTCAGGTGACGGAGTTTTGGAAAGTGAAGGGCGACCCGTTGGCAAGGGCTTTGCGCAACAAATTCAAATCAATGGGTGTTTTCCCCAAGCACAAATTTCAATGTGTCTTCAGCGACGAATTGCTGAAGAACGAGGGGCAGCCGTCGACAGACTATGAAGTGCCCTCTATGTTTAATAAACCACAAACCAACGGCTCCATCGCTCATATCACCGCCATTTTCGGTTTCACACTCGGCGGACTGGTTATTAGCGATGCCATCAACCGAGCGGACAGCGATGCATCAGCCGTGTGAATAGCTTCGGCCTATCAGTTTGATGATCAGATTGGTGGTCTTTTTGCCCACGACGGTGCTGCCAGAGGCTACGATGGCAGGTATGGTCACCAACGATTCTTTCATGGCCTGGAGTTTGACAGCTCTTTTGTTTTTGATACCGGTCAGTGCCTGCTCGCCTTGCTGTAAGTAGGTGCGGGTGATGTAGCCGATACGGAGCGTCATCAGGGCGTTCACTGTGCCGTCAAGAGCGGAGCTGACCACCACACCCGGTATTTTCACACGGCGCAGGATGGAGTAGACAGACAACCCTTCGGTGTCGGTCATCTGAGCGTCGAATCCCACATCGTCAGGGTCGATGGACGCCACATCAGCGTCTGCGGTGTCGGCAATGTCTGGGTCTGCCACCGCGTCAGCGCCATGGCTGTGAATATCGCCGAAGTCGAAGGGGGCCACGGCTCCCGTCTTCATCAGTGCTTCCGACATGGCGTAAGTGATGAGGGCCGTGGTGAGGATGCTGCGGTAGATTTTGAACAACTGCCGGTTGTTGGGACGGAATCCCGAGGCGAGCACCAGACTCTCGATCATTTTGTAGTTGAGCCACATCACGCTGAGAGTGTCAAACCGGCTGTTCTGCGAGATCGCGGTGATCATGAAGACCGTCTTCGCCCATTCCTTAATCTGCCCGTTGATACCCAGTATCTCCTTTTCTTTGTTTCCATCATATCGAAGGGCGATCTCACGGCTGAGCACTTCCGTCAACTGGGCACGGCTGCCCGAGGCGTGCAGAAGTTCGGTCTCCAGTTGCTTTTTGTGCGCTTTGCGTCTTTCCGAGTCCTCGATGAAGTCGCAGTGGCTGACCAACTGTTTTCCATATTTGCTCAGTTGCTCGATGTCTGCCTCTTCGTCGACAGCCAGCGCAGGGAAGGGTGGGGTGCGGTGTACACGCCAGATGGGCAGAAGGATATAGTAGGCGATGAGGCCTGTCAGCACCGCATAGAAAACCCATTCCATCCACCACAGGTGGGTGACACTGGCCAGTTTCTCCCCCACGATGATGATGTTGCCTGACACCATCAGGGCCATCAGTCCGAGGAAAATGGCTGTTATGATGATAAGATTTCTTTTCATATCCGTTGTTTGATGATGGATAACTCCTGTTGTAGACTCACGATCTGTTCTGTCTCCGCATCGAAGGCGGTCTTGTCGGCGATGATGCCTTCGAGAACCCTTTTCTTGCTTTGCTGGCAATAGTTCTGACAGAGAGCGTCATACTGCCGTACTGCCTCCTCCACTTGTGCGTTGACTTGGAGGAGCACAGGACGGATGGCTCCTGCCTCCTTTTCGATGTATCCTTCGATGTGGTCGGTGTCACCGGGCAGAGAACCGGCTAGTCGCTCGGCCGCCTTGTTGAGATAGCCCACCACATCCTCTGCCGAGTGTCCTCCAAACTGCTTCACTATCAGCGAGATTCGCGGTTTGCGAGGGATGAGCAGGTCTAAGTCCACTCCTCTTTCCAGCGAGATGTCGGGCAGTTCGCCGATGGCTATCCGATCGATGGTCACCGCTTGGGGGATGGCGCCGCAACTGATTACGGCTTCCTTGACTTGACCGATGCGTTCGCGGCACTCCAGCGCCAGTTCCTCTTCTTTCAGGTCGATGGCCAGACATCTGCCAAGGGTGGCAGAGACAGACTCCTCACACGCCTCGATGAAGTTGACGACCGCTTTTCGCGCTTTAGAGTCCGACTGATGGTTGTTGTCAGTGTTCACCAGTGAGATACGGCTGCGGGCCTCGTCGCGGATGAGTTGTCTGAGGATGTTGTAGTCTGCGGTCAGGGGCTTCCTCGCTTGGAGGCCGAGGGTGGCTTCCGTCTTGCTGAATATGGCGGCAGCCTGCTCATACTGTTCGGCGAGTTGATGGCGGCGCGCCAACTCCTGGTCGATGGTGGTGATGGTTTTCTCTAGTTGTTGACGGGTCCTGCCCAAACATACGTTTAGGCGCATGGCGTCGCGGCGGCTGATGACACGTTCGTGGAGGATGTCTTCAATGCGCTCGTAGGCTTGCACTTCCTCATTCAGAGCCTGACAGTCGGGGTAGCATTTCTTGCGACCGTCCTCCACCATGCCTAAATTGATGCTGAAGCATTGGTTTTCGTCGATGCTGAAGCCCAGACGCCGTATCTCCTTGATGGCAAACTCTTTCTGGCTCTGCACCGCTGTGGCGCGCTCCTCGGCTGTACGCCACCAGGCAGAGTCGAAGATGTTGTGGATCAGGCACACGGGCACATCTTTGTTGTTGTCTGACAACTTCCTGAGAAATTGTGTCGAGACTTTGGAGATGGCTGAGTTGGAACTCTGCACGAAGATGATGAGGTCGGCACGTTGGGCGATGGTGTCGTAGGCGGGGTTGTCGATGTTGGCTTGCTCGCCGTCGAAACCGGGCATGTCGATGATGAACACATTCTGTTTCATCAGCCGGCCACCGGGTGTGGTGATGGAGGTCACTAAGGTCTCAGCAGAAAGACTTTCGTTCAGACCCAGTTCCACTTTCTCTCGGATGTTCTCAGGGGTGAGGTCGAAGACGGCCTTGCTGACGCCCAATGGGGGCTCCTCGCCCTCAATGCCGCGGATGCGGTCGATGATGGCATCTATCAGTCCGGCACGGTCGCCAGCGGTGTCGCAGGTGAAGACGGTGATCTTGCAGTCCTCTCCCTCTCGACGTTGGGAGATGACCGAGGGGCGCACCGTGCATTCCAGGAAATGTGTCGGACTCACATAGGCATGGGCTATCAGGTTCACCAACGTGCTTTTCCCCGATTTCACAGGCCCTACCACCAGCACGATGAACGTACCGTTGACGTACTCCCTCGACCGGTTCTCCGTCTTGGAGAGCTGGGCGAGGATGGCGGGGCTGTCGCCTATCGTCGTCTGATATTTCCCCACGATGCGCGCCAGCTCCTGGTGGGCTTTCGTGCATTTGGCCAGCAGTATGTTCTCCTCTTGTGTCATATCATTTTTTCCGCTTTTGCAAGGTCTTCAGGGGTGTCGATGCCTACGGTCTCCATGTCGGTCAGTGCCACACGGATGCGATAGCCGTTCTGCAACCACCGCAATTGTTCCAGACTCTCTGCGAGTTCCAATGGCGACTGAGGCAGACGGGTGACTGCTTCCAACACCTCTTTGCGGTAAGCATACAGTCCGATGTGCTTGACAAACGGGAAATGCTCCAGCCACGCTGTCTGGTCCACACCTCGTACGTAGGGGATGACGCTGCGACTGAAATAGAGGGCAAATCCCTCATTGTCGGTCACCACCTTGGGCGAGTTGGGATTCAGCACGGCTTCCATGCTTTCAAATGGTTTGCCAAGGGTGGCTATCTGTGTGTCGGGGTGGTCGAAACAAGCACAGAGTGACTGGATCTGCTCACCACGGATAAACGGCTCGTCGCCTTGCACATTCACCACGACGTCATAGTCTATGCCACACTTGCGGGCCGCCTCCGCCACGCGGTCTGTGCCGCTCTTATGGTCGGGCGAGGTCATGATGGCACGGCCGCCAAATCCCACCACCGTGTCAAAGATGCGTTTGTCGTCGGTGGCCACATACACATGCTCCAGTACCGACGTCACTTGGGTGTATACACGCTCTATCACCGTCTTGCCACCCAGCAGGGCCAATGGTTTGCCCGGAAACCTTGTCGACGCATAGCGCGCCGGGATGATGCCAATATATCTCATATCCTGTCTCATTTTTGTTTTCATTGTGCAAACTTAATTAAAAAAATTCATAAAAAACGGTTTTCTTAACGCTATATCCGATTTTTTTGCTAATTTTGGGTCGAAAATACGATTGGTAAAATGAGAACTCACTTTTTTTATATATTTCTTCTCCTTCTACTCATACCTTATGGCGCAGAAGCACAGAAGATTACGCTCGGCTCTTGTATCACCAAGGATGGTGGTTCATACAAGGGTGAGATGCTGGGGAGCAAACCCAATGGAAAAGGGGAGACCACTTATAAAAACGGCGATGTCTACAAAGGCGAATATGTCAAGGGCAAGCGCAATGGCTATGGCGTGTTCACCTTTTCCGACGGTGAGAAATACGAGGGTCAGTGGTTTCAGGACCTCCAGCACGGCAGGGGTACTTTCTATTTCATGAACAACAATAAGTATGTGGGCATGTGGTACCGCGACTATCAAGAGGGCGACGGCACCATGTACTACTATAATGGCGACGTGTACAAAGGGGAGTGGAAAGCCGACAAGAGAAACGGCCGCGGCAAATACACTTTCTCGACAGGACAGTACTACGACGGACAATGGAAGGATGACATGAAAGACGGAAAGGGTGTCTTCAACTGGGGCAACGGCATCTATTACACGGGGTCCTGGGTGGCCAATGAGCGTCAGGGCCAGGGCACTAACTACTACGATGACGGAGATGTCTATACCGGCAACTGGCTCCATGACCTTCCTCATGGCAAAGGTGTCTATAAGTTTGCCAATGGCGATGTCTATGAGGGAGAATATGTCAGAGGTGAGCGCACCGGTTTAGGGGTCGTGAAATACAGCAATGGCGACTATTACTCCGGTCACTTCCTCAAAGGAGAGAAATCTGGCGCAGGCATCTTCAAATGGAAAAACGGAGACGTCTACGACGGCTCATGGTATAAGGACGTGCAGAACGGTCATGGCAAACTCACCAAGAAAAATGGCGACGTGATAGAGGGCGAGTTCCGCGAGGGCAAATTCGAGGGACTGGTTATCATCCGTTTCCATGATGGCCGAAGGCTCCGTGGCAATTTCCACCGTGGTATCCGCCATGGTGCGGTCATCGAGCAAAGTGCTGATGGCAAACGCTTCGAGGGCAACTACAAAAACGGTGAGCGCGACGGCAACTTCGTAGAGAAAGACCGCAATGGCCAAATCACTGCCCGCGGCTACTATGAAAATGGCATCAGACATGAAAATTAAAGATGAAAGATGAAAAATTAAATATTAAAATTGAAAGATGAAAAAATGATATTTCGTGATTTCGTCAAGTCGTGATTTCGTCAAGTCGTGATTTCGTCAAGTCTTAAAAACGTAATTACGTAATAAAGACAAAAACTCAACAACAAAAAACCTCAAAACCTCAAAAATATGATTATCGACACATTGGAAAACATCGGAAAGTACGCAAGTCTGAACCCACTTTTTGCAGACGCTATCGAGTTTATCAAAAACAATGACCTCGCCGCGCTTGAACCGGGAAAACATCTCATCAAGGGCAATGACCTCTTTGTCAATATCCAGGTAGCCAAAGGAAAAACCAAAGAAGAGGCTGTGCTGGAATATCATCGGGAAATGATCGACATCCAGATACCTTTGTCTGGAGCAGAGTCCTACGGATACACACCTGTGGATCAACTGCCTGAGGGCGATTTTGATGAGAAGAAAGACATCGCCAAACTGCCTGGCATCCCCTCACAAAGCATCGTCTCCTGCACTAAAGGCATGTTTGCTATCTTCTTCCCACAGGACGGACATGCTCCCTGTATCAGCGATGAACCGGAACTGAAAAAAGCTATTTTCAAAGTGAAAGCATAAATAACATGTTCACTCCCTGACGACTTAACTCTTGGAAAGAATAAATGAGAAACATCAACAATTGATATTATGCCAGAGAAAAAAACCACAAAAACCACAAGAAAGCCAAGGACTCCTAAGCACATCGGCCTGGTGGCCAACGATCCCTACTTAGAGCCTTTTGAGGGTGCCATCACAGGTCGTCATGACCATGCAGTGTGGAAACTCAATCAGTTGACACGCAACGGCAAGTCAACCCTTACCGACTTCGCGTCGGGCTACGACTACTATGGACTGCACAAGACCGCACGTGGATGGGTGTTCCGCGAGTGGGCTCCCACCGCTACTGACATTTATCTCGTGGGCGACTTCAACGACTGGAAAGAGACCGAGAGATACCGCGCCAAAAGAGTGCCCGGTACAGGCAACTGGGAACTGAAACTCTCAGCCAAGGCTGTCAAGCACGGCGACCTCTATAAGATGCATGTGCACTGGAACGGAGGCGAAGGGGAGCGTATCCCCGCATGGGCCAGACGCGTGGTGCAGGACGAGAACACCAAAATCTTCTCCGCACAGGTGTGGAATCCTGAACAGCCTTACGTATGGAAGAAGAAAAAATTCAAGGCCAATGTCAATCCGCTGCTCATCTACGAGTGCCACATCGGTATGGGACAGGACGCTGAGAAAGTAGGCTCCTACACAGAGTTCAAGGACAATGTGCTTCCACGTGTCATCAAAGACGGATACAACTGCATTCAGATCATGGCCATCCAGGAGCATCCCTATTATGGCTCTTTCGGCTACCATGTCAGCTCTTTCTTCGCCGCTTCAAGCCGCTTTGGTACCCCCGAGGAACTCAAGGCGCTCATTGACACCGCACACCAGAATGGTGTCGCTGTCATCATGGACATCGTACATTCACATGCTGTCAAAAATGAGGTAGAGGGTCTGGGCAACCTCGCAGGCGACCCCAACCAGTATTTCTATCCCGGCGACCGTCATGAGCACCCGGCTTGGGACTCTCTCTGCTTTGACTATGGAAAGGACGAGGTGATGCACTTCCTCATGTCCAACTGTAAGTTCTGGCTCGAGGAGTATCACTTCGACGGTTTCCGCTTCGACGGTGTCACCTCTATGCTCTATTATAGCCACGGTCTGGGTGAGGCGTTCACCAACTACGGCGACTATTTCAATGGACATGAGGACGACAACGCCATCTGCTATCTCACACTGGCCAACAAACTCATCCATGAGGTCAATCCTCATGCCATCACCATCGCTGAGGAGGTGAGCGGTATGCCAGGACTTGCAGCCAAGTTTGAGGATGGCGGCTTCGGCTTCGACTACCGCATGGCTATGAACATCCCCGACTACTGGATCAAGACCATCAAGGAGGTGAGCGACGAGAACTGGAAGCCCAGCTCCATCTTCTGGGAGGTGAAAAACCGCCGTCCCGATGAGAAGACCATCTCCTACTGTGAGAGCCATGACCAGGCACTTGTGGGCGATAAGACCATCATCTTCCGCCTCATCGACGCCGATATGTACTGGCATTTCAAGAAAGGCGACGAAAACGAGATGGCACACCGTGGTATCGCCCTCCACAAGATGATACGTCTTGTCACGGCATCGACCATCAATGGTGGCTACCTCAATTTTATGGGCAATGAGTTTGGACATCCTGAGTGGATCGACTTCCCACGTGAGGGCAATGGTTGGAGCTACAAATATGCCCGCCGTCAGTGGAACTTGGTGGACAACAAGGAGCTGTGCTACCACTGGCTCGGCGACTTCGACGAGCGTATGCTCAGTGTCATCAAGAGTGTGAAGAACTTCCAGAAGACTCCCGTGGTGGAGATCTGGCACAACGATGGCGACCAGGTGTTGGCCTACATGCGTGGCGACTTGGTCTTTGTCTTCAACTTCAGCCCCAACCGTTCGTTCACCGACTACGGCTTCTTAGTGCCCACCGGGTCATACGACGTGGTGCTCAACACTGATGCCAAGGAGTTCGGTGGTAATGGACTGGCTGACGACTCCGTCACCCATTTCACCAACTACGACCCGCTCTATGTGGCTGATCATAAAGAGTGGCTCAAACTCTACATCCCTGCTCGCTCAGCAGTCGTGTTGAAAAAGAATTAGGACCATGACGTATTTCCTGCTGGAAAGCAATAGGACCACTTCAAAAGAGAAATATACACAGATCGTCTGCATGGCAGCGTTCTGTGTATTCTCTTTCGTCTATCTCTTTTTCTATCAGCAGGATGTGCTGGCGGCAGCACAGCATGTGCTCTCTGAGGGGAAGACACATTACGACCGCACCATCGGAGCTGTGCTCATCACACTGGTGCTTGCTCTGCTACAGTGGGCAGTGGCATCGTTTGTCAAATTGGACAAATGGGCCTATGCCCTCACTTTTTTCCCCTCATTGCTCACACTCACGATCATCACCGATGTGAGCACGACCATTCATAAGGGTTTCTCTTTCGGTGGCTGGTGGGTGGCGGTACCGCTGCTCCTGGTGATTTTTTATGGGGGCACACGGTTCCTCATCAGAAACAAGGTCACACTGCTCACTCACACCACGTGGCTGCGTGATGTGTGGGTCAATCTGGCCATGATGGTTGTGATGTTTTTGTTGGTGGGACTATTTAGCAATAGTCAGGATGTTTTTCATTATCGGATGAGAATGGAGAAGCTCATAGCGGAGGAAAAATATGACAAGGCGCTTAAGGTGGGAAGACGGTCGCTGGCCACAGACCCCTCACTGACGATGTTGCGTGCTTATGCCCTTGCGCAGAAAGGGCTCCTGGGCGACCAACTGTTTCATTATCCGGTGGAGTGTAGCTCCAGTCAGCTCTTGCCCGATGGCGATGAGGTGTGTACACTCATTCTCAACGACACGCTCATCAACGATTTCGCAAAATCTCGCAAGGCAAAGATACAATACCGGCTCATAGGCTATCTCGTCGACCGTGACTTGGAACATTTTGCGGCCCTCGCCCGAAAGGTGTATCCCGATACCATCATCCCACGCCATTATGCCGAGGCGATGCTTCTCTATCAGTTTTATTCAGGCGCACCCATCCCTGAGGGCGAGAACCATGTCGTGGAGACCGACTTCCGCAATTTCCGCAAGATGGAGCGCAGTTATCCCAAAGAAGTGGCTCCCAATTACCTAAGAAGGGAGTTTGGCAATACTTATTGGTATTATTATAAGTATTGAGCCAACTCCTGAACTCCTGACTCCTGAACTCCTCAGAAGAATTATCGCTGTGTCATGCGCCGCTTGATGTCGTTGTAAGCGGCCACCCAGTCGGTGTCGAGAGAGAATTTTGTGATATAGCCCTCGTTGGTGATATAGGCCAGCACATACTCCTTGTTCTTGTCCTTGAATTTAGGATGAGCCAGACTGATGTTCTTGAACAGCTCGATGATCTCGGCACGCTCTTTCTTGCCAGCCATCGCCAGACGTCCGGTATAAAGATTGATATACTGGAAGAGGGCCAGGGCCTGGTGGTCGAGCATTGCGGCGCTGCTGTCGGGAGCCAGTTTGTATGACTGGTATCCTAAATAGTATAAGGCGTCTTTCTTAAACGTAGCCACTTTGCGCTCCTCCAGGGTGCGGGAGGTGTCATCGGCTACAGCTCTAGCCATTCTGATGGCCTCATTGTAGGCGTCTTGTGCTGAAACAGAGATGAATGCCATAAGGGCAATCGAAAAAAGTAAAAATCTTCTCATTTTAATGATGGTTTTGTTCTATTCTTTTATGTTTGTCGATACATGGCGGCAACTCTTCTTCGTAGTGTGTCACCATGATCAGTGTTTTGTTTCGTCGTCGGCAAAACGCTTCGATGATGTCTTTCACCATCTGGCGGTTGCGGTCGTCCAGACCATGTAGCGGTTCGTCCAGGATCAGCAACTCTGGGTCTTTCACGAAGGCGCGAGCCAGCAGCACCAGTCGCTGCTCACCGCTTGACAAGGTGAGAAATGTGCGCTCCTGCAGACCTTCCAGACCGAAGATGTCCATCCACCAGCGGCAGATCTCATATTCTTCCTCGGTGGGCTTGACGTAGAGCCCGATGGAGTCTTTCAGACCACTGGCCACGATGCGGATGGCGGGCAGGTCTTTTTTGTATGCGCGGTGCATCTCAGGCGATACATAGCCGATGTGGCGCTTGATGTCCCAGATGCTCTCGCCGCTGCCACGGGTCATCCCAAAGAGGGAGATGTCGCAGGCATAGCCTTGGGGGTTGTCGGCGCAGATCAGACTCAGCAGGGTCGACTTGCCGCTCCCGTTGGGCCCGCTCAGCGACCACCGCTCCCCGTTGCGTATTGTCCAGTTGAGGTCTTTCAGGATGGTCCGCGCACCATATCTGATGCTCACGTCACGCATCTTTACCACTTCCTCTGCATGGTAGTCGTCATCGTGGTAGGGGAGGGCCTCGATGGCTTTTTCTTTCTCTTCAGACAGAATGTGAGCCGGACGCTGGCCATAAACACTCATGTATTGGTCACGGGTCATCTTCTTGCCCACTGTCATGCCCTCGACAGGTATCACATGGGTGATGAAGTCGGGCATGTCGTCCGTCTTGGAGAGTATCAGCACAATCTGCAGGTGCATCTGCTTCGACAGTTCGCCCAACAGGGTCTTGAGTTGCTCGCGGGTGGAGGCATCGAGTCCGATGAAGGGGTTGTCCATGATCAGGATGCGTGGTTCGCAGAAGAGGGTCTTGGCCAGTTCGGTCTTACGCAGTTCACCGCTTGAGAGCAGGATGATATATTTGTCGAGCAGACGGTCCAGGCCAAACAGCTCATAGAGCTTTTGCTGGAACGCCCGTCGCTGCGGGGTGTCGGTGCCGGCCATCAGGAAGGCCCGCTCCAGCGTCTCGCCTGCTGTAGGCGTCTCCTCGTCGATGTCGTGATGGTTCCACCGCTGCTGCAGGTAGTAGGTGCGGTCGTTGTCGCCTCCATAGCAGTCGCGGAAGGTGATATATTTGATGTTGTCCGACACCAGCGGCTTCGTACTGGGACGGAAGTCGTATTCCGGGTCATGCATCAGCAGAGGGTGACGGCCGGTCATTAGGTCTGCCAGCATCGACTTTCCGCTTCCATTGCTGCCGGCGATGGCTAGCTGCTCACCGTCGCAGAGCTCGAGGTCGACAGGCCGTGCCATGCGCCATTTGGGCATACGTGCCACGCCTTGGCTGATTCTTAGGGTCGTTTGCATACTCTTTCCTGATTTTTGTTCACAAAGTCTTTCCAGCCTTTGAAACTGACCTGCGACTCGGGGCGCCCCATCTGCATGTAATGGCAGTAGGCGGCACCCAAGGCGTCGGTGGCGTCAAGAAAATGTGGCATGTCATCGGCCTGTATGTGGAGCAACCGGCTCAGCATGCCGGCCACCTGTTGTTTAGAGGCACTGCCATTGCCCGTGATGGCCATCTTGATTTTCAGCGGGGCATACTCGTGGATGGGGATGTCGTGATGGATGGCAGCCGCGATGGCCACACCTTGTGCACGACCCAGCTTGAGCATCGACTGTACGTTCTTGCCGAAGAAAGGTGCCTCGATGGCCATCTCGTCGGGCAGATACTGGTCGATGATGCTGGTCACCTGCTCAAACACCCGGCCTAGTTTCAGGTAGGGGTCGCCCAGTTGGCGCAGGTCTACCACGCCAGTGGCGAGCATGGCTGCCTGATTGCCTTTCACGCTGATCACGCCATAGCCCATCAGGTTGGTGCCGGGGTCGATGCCGAGTATGATTTTCTCTGTCATCGGTCCATGAAGGGGTTCATTCGCAACTCGTCGCCGATGGTGGTGTCTTCACCATGACCGGCATACACCTTTGTCTCGTCGGGCATCTGCGCCAGGGAGCGAAGGCTTTGTATCAGTTGCATCATGCTGCCACCCTCCAGGTCGGTGCGGCCGATGGAGAGGTGGAAGAGGGTGTCGCCGGTGAAGATGACGCCCTCGCCGGCTATCTCAAACACCACAGAACCGGGTGAGTGTCCCGGGGTGGGGTGGATCATGATCTCGTGGCTGCCGAAGGTGATGCGGTCATCGTCGCTGAGGTATTTGCCCACAGCCGGAAACTCCAGACTGGTGAAGCCGGTGAAGACTGCTGCCTGCTGGGGGAGTTTGCGCATCAGCCGCTCGTCGGCGGCAGGCACCTCTACACGGAGACCGAAGTCATCGAGTATGGCTTGGTCGCCAAAGTGGTGGTCTACATGGCCGTGGGTGGCCAGCAGATGACGTGGGGTCAGTCCTTTGTCACGGATATAGCTGACGATGGCCTGGCGCTCTTCCTCATAGTAGGCGCCGCAGTCGATGATGACGCAGTCTTTGGTCTCGTCGCTCACCACGTAGGTGTTCTCTTGGAACATGTTGAAGACAAATTTTCTGATCTGGATCATAACGGCAGATATATGATATGTTTCTCTTTAAACCATTCCTCTTCAAACCACTCGCTGATGTCGACGGTCTCCACCACACGGCCGAAGGGCTGGGTCTCTTCACTCACGTCGCCACCCTTCAGACAGATGACACCATTGCCGATGGCGTTGCGCTGGGTCTTGGATATGTTTTTGCGCACGATGCGCACCAATGAAGGCAGGGGCATCACGGCGCGGCTCACCACAAAGTCGTATTTCTCTTTCTCTTCCTCACCGCGCAGGTGGCTGGCTCTGACATTTTCCAGACCGATGGCCTGCGCCACCTCATTTACCACCCGTATCTTCTTGCCAGTGCCGTCTATCAGGTGAAAATGGCAGTCAGGGTAGAGGATGGCAAGTGGGATGCCGGGAAATCCGCCGCCTGTGCCGAAGTCCAGCACCTTGGTGCCCTCCTTCCACCTCACGAAGCGGGCGATGGCGAGCGAGTGGAGCACATGGTGCTCATACAGATGCTCGATGTCTTTGCGGGAGATCACGTTGATCTTCTGGTTCCAGTCGGCATAGAGGTCATACAGCGCAGCCATCTGGGCTTGCTGACGCTCAGTGAGGTAGGGGAAATATTTGAGTATCTCGTTCATCTCTTCATGATATGCTTCAGTTGGCCATAGTCCACTTCCACGCTGATTTCGCCCTTTTCACGGTCAGCGATCTCACCTTCCACATACACGAAGGTGATGGCTTTAGGCCCTAAGATGAAGTTGGGCGTGGCATAGACTTCACTGTTGACGAAAAAACCGGCTCCGCGCAGGTGATCGATGCCTTTGATAGTAGCTTGTTTGCCCAGTTGGTTGGCGATGGCCTCATGGAGACCTCTCTCATACCCTGGCACAAAGATGTCGCCCAGCCTCACAATGCGCCCTGTACGCATGTCGATGTTTTTCACCACCGTATATTCATTGCTGAGGGAGCCCTGTGTGCTGCGTATCTTGGCCAGGTAACTTACCACATTCTCGCAGCCGTCAATCACCGACGTACACACCTTGAGATGTGTGTTCAGCGCTGCTGTGTCCTGCTCGTCAGTGAAGATGCCAGCGTAGAAACTCTGATAGTCGGCCACATATTTACGGATAAAGGAGTCGACGGCCTCACGAGGAGTGAGCCGACGGCTGCTGAGTGACAGATAGTCGGGAGGAAGTACGCCGGAGCGCAGCACGCTGTCGTTGACAGAGGCAAATCGCTCGCCTTTGAAGGTGATGATGTCGAGCGACACCTCACACTTCGGACTCATGGCCGTGTCGAGGAGCAGGGCCGTCGTGTCAGCATGGAGTGTGTCAAACTGTATGCCCAGTTGCTTGATGGCCGAAGGGCGGTGGCAGGAGGGCGATAGGAGGACAAGCACAAGGCTGAAGAAGACCAAGATGGCGCACTTTTTCATTTCCTAATCGTAATTTGTGTGCAAACTTACACAAAACTTTTGAAATACGCTCTCTACCACATCAGATTTTATGGCACTTTAACTTATTGTTAGATAATTAAGTAATTGAGCCCACTTTTTCAAGTGGACTCAGTATTCTTAAGAAAAAACGAATGTCGAAAAACAATCCTAGAAGTGTATTCGTAAGCTATCACCAAAGTTGACGACCATTGAACCTAACGAATAGAATCTGGACTGTTGTCTGAACTCCTGCACTCCTGCACTCCTGCACTCCTACACTCCTGCACTCCTAACTCCTGCACTCTAAGAAATTGAGCGAATGCAAAACTTCAGCTACATCACTTCCAAAGTGGATCTTCCTTCAATTTTTCCCATGCATCCATCAATTGTTGTTTGCAGGATATGATGAGTTGATGGTTTTCGTTCAGACGATCGCATTCTTTTTGAATTTCTTCGATATAGGCCAAAAGATTGTAGCAAATCGTATAACGGCCTGCTGCAAAGAGGGCTTCGGGGTAACCTTTTTCCTTATCCTCCTGAGTGAACCATAAGGTGGTTTTCATATCGGCAGCCTTACGGCTCATCTCCTGCATGGCAAGCGACGGCTCAAGATATTTAGGCAAATTGTTGTTCTTAGATTTTGAAACCCATTTCTCATCTGGTCGTAGTTCATAAATCGTATTGGTGATCAGTCGATGCTGCCATTCTTCATCATTGTGAAGATTGGAATACGACATTTTGCGGATTCTTTTCAGAAACACCGAGGATGTCATCATAAGAACAGATGTGGCACGATTCATCAACAACGATTCTATATCCGACAAAGTCAATTGTTTGATCCATGGCAAAATATTTCCTACAATCGTTTTTGAAAGAATTTTCACCAGTTTCTTCTTTGCCCAGCTCATGGCGAAAGTGGTCATAGTCACCATTGCCCATATCACCGTCATCGCACCTGTCAAATAGTGATTGCCAGCTGTCAAAGAGGCTATCCACAACAATGTCGTGATTCCCTCAGCCCACCAGACTCCCTTTTGTATTTTATCAAGTGTACAGTTGCCGATGCCTTTAGGAAGCATCTGCTTGTTGGGGGCATAGGCATCCATGTATGGACTCGACACATCAGAAACTATGACGAAGTCCAAAGACTTGCCCTTTCTTCTCATACTATCTTCCTCCAGTTCAATCACTTCAATGCCTTGATTGTCGACAATGCCACCATCCATGATGCCGAAACGATCCTTTGGGTCGAAGGCTCCGCTATTGCCCACTTGAAAGTCATCAGGAAACATCATAGGCTCAAAAGCACCAGGAAAACAAGAAGAACAAGCAAGGACCTCACCTAAAGTAACCTTTAATAAGTCTTCCTTTTTTATTTTCCTTCTTTCATCGTTCGCAACCATCAGTCCGTTTTTGACCTGGAACCTGAACGGAAGTCCGTTGCCAAAATCTGTAGCATTGGCGGAGAAACGCTCGACAGGGCCATTGTTCACACAATCCATCAAATCACCCATTATAGAGTTGTTGAACAATTTGTGGTCGTAAATGTTAGCCATCAATTTGATGAATGACATACCGTCTTCAGTCCGTCCCTTTTCCAGATTGGCGAAGAAGTCTTCGAATAAAAACTCGTCACACAGAAAGCCGTATAGTTCATCCACCATCTCATTGACATCTTGCTTCTTTGCCAGTGAGAGCATGTATTTGAGACCCGTAATGGTTCCGCCCGAAACGGTCGACAAAACGGAGACATGTTCCAACAATGTTTTCCCATCTCCCACTTTGATTGAATTCAAGAACGAAAGGGTGCCTAAATGGAATACAGCGGCCCTGTATCCACCACCTGAAAATGACATGCCAATATGAAGTCCGTCCATATGATAAAAGATTAATGTTTACTCCACTATCAACGATATGAATCGTTGTGACAAAGATAATAAACTATTTCCAAATAGCAATGATAATAAAGAAAAAAGAATGACCAACATGTGGGGATGAAGTGTGAAGTACCCCTCATTTTTTATCCGATTTATTTGGAGAGATTTATTTTATTTCCTAATTTTGTAGCATATTATAAATAAATGGATTACATCACTTATTATTAACTAAATAGTTTACAATTATGGGACTTATAGGAGCGATTATCTTGGGTATTTTGGCAGGTTTCATAGCCAATAAGATCATGGGCAAGGGCGGTGGTCTTTTGTGGGATCTTGTTCTCGGAGTTATCGGCGGATTCGCTGGTGGTTTCTTGTTTGACTTGTTGGATATTTCATTGGGTGGCATCATAGGCCAGTTGGTCACTGCCGTTGTGGGAGCAGTTGCCGTGCTGTGGATAGCCTCTTTTTTTAGAAAATAAGTCAACATAGAGGAGAATTGTAAGCAACGGACTTTAGTTCAAGCATTTTTCCTTTCGCAATGGCACCTATCTTCCCCCCCCTTCAAAGTTGGAGGGGAAGGGTGAGTGTGTTATGATGAGAGGAAACAGATATGTTCATCCTCCGTTTTTCCCTTAAATATTTTGAGGATTGGATAAAAAAACGTATTTTTGCAACCAGAGAAGAAATAGGGGCAACTCCCCCAACCAACCAAGGTTTACTGACCATACTATCGAATGACACAAAAACTTTTCACACCTGGAAAAAACGACGTCTTCGTCAATATCAAGGAGCGCGACCACTTTGCCTCTTGATATGATGTCGCATTTTCTATCATGCGTATCCTTTTATCCTTCGGAGCAATCCGAAAACCTTGAAACCCCAATCTTCTTTTATTCATCCGTTGTCGCCATTGGCTGTAGCTCAGACTCATCGTCTTGGGCTTGTTGCCGTTGCGAGAACATATCAAATTGAAAGACATGCAAATCCCATACGCAGAATCGTGGAAAATCAAGATGGTGGAACCCATCCATATCAGCACACATGAAGAGAGAGAGAAATGGCTTAAAGAGGCCCACTACAATGTGTTCCAACTCAAAGCCGACCAAGTGTATATCGACTTGCTCACCGATAGTGGTACAGGCGCAATGAGCGACCGCCAGTGGGCACAGATGATGCTCGGCGACGAGAGCTATGCCGGCGCCACCTCGTTCTATAAGTTCGAGGCCATGGTGCAGCGCATTTTCGGCATGCCCTATGTCATCCCCACCCATCAGGGAAGAGCAGCAGAGAATGTGCTCTTCTCACTGCTCGTGAAAGAGGGTGATGTGGTGCCAGGAAATGCACATTTCGACACCACTAAAGGACATATCGAGTCGCGCAAGGCGAAGGCCATCGACGTCACGTGCGACGAGGCGCACGACACGCAGGCCGAGGTGCCCTTCAAAGGCAACGTATCGCTCGACAAACTCGAGCGAGTGCTTCAGGAGAATAAGGGCAAGGTGCCGTTTATGGTCCTCACTGTGACCAATAACACAGTGGGAGGACAACCTGTGAGCATGCGCAACATCAAGGATACTTGTGCGCTGTGTCATCGCTATGGCGTGCCCGTGGTGATGGACTCGGCTCGCTTTGCCGAGAATGCCTATTTCATCAAGACACGCGAGGAGGGCTATGCCACGAAATCGATCAAGGAGATTGCGCTCGAGATGTACGAGCAGGCTGATGCCGCTACCATGTCGGCGAAGAAGGATGCCATCGTCAATATGGGTGGTTTCATCGCCACCAGGCGGAAAGAGTGGTTTGATGGGGCGAAGATGTTTTGTATACCCATGGAGGGGTATGTCACCTATGGCGGGCTCAACGGCCGCGACCTCAATGCTATCGCTCAGGGACTTGACGAGAACACGGAGTTTGACATGCTCGACACGCGCATCCGACAGGTGAGGCACCTGGCAGAGCGGCTCGATGAGTATGGCATCCCTTATCAACGTCCTGCAGGAGGCCATGCCATCTTCGTCGATGCCGACCGCGTGCTTACCCATGTGCCCAAGGAGGAGTTTCCCGCACAGACACTCACCTGCGAGCTCTATCTCGAGGCGGGAGTAAGAGGGTGCGAGATTGGCTATGTGCTGGCCGACCGCGACCCTGTGACGCGTGAGAACCGCTTCGGCGGACTCGACCTGCTGCGTCTGGCCATCCCCCGTCGTGTGTATACCGACAACCATATGGATGTGGTGGCTGCTGCACTCAAGAATGTGTACGACCGGCGCGAGAGCATCACACGGGGCGTGGCCATCGAGTGGGAGGCACCGCTCATGCGACATTTCACTGTGCAGCTACGAAGGCTGTAGCCGCTTCTTTGTCCGGAGCTGTACCCATAGGCGTGCTTTTGTGCACTGCCATCAAATCAACGAGGGTGTGTCAAAATAGGCGCACTCTCTTTTTTGTAAAAAAAGCTCAAAGGCCGAACTTTCCCAAGCTCGGCCTTTGTTATGTCGTAAAAATTGTGTACCTTTACGACACCAAAATTAAGTTATGCAAAAGTACCATTT
>JAEEGL011383877.1_pt1 | contig 35401 bp, 36 predicted proteins | sample 9134231 | NCBI WGS metagenome assembly JAEEGL01 (sample SAMN16246548, study PRJNA631951) | gut metagenome | biome: gut microbiome; feature: rumen; material: fiber-attached | host: Bos | place: Iran: Karaj | collected 2018-10 | reverse complement strand
TTAAAATGATGGGTAAAATTGTTAAACAATGCGCAGAAAACACAAAAGATGAAATGTGTGTTGCCGCATCTAAATTAGTAGTATTCTGTAATGCTGTAGAGGATAACCCATTTATGGCTGGTGCTTTCCATGGTGTTGGTGAAGCTGATGCAGTTATAAATGTTGGTGTATCTGGTCCTGGTGTTGTTAGAAGCGCAATTAAACATGCCCCTGATAGTGCTGATTTAACTGAAATAGCTGAAATAATTAAAAAGACTGCATTTAAAATTACAAGAATGGGTCAACTTGTAGGACATGAAGCAAGCCAAATGCTAAATGTTCCATTTGGTATAGTTGACTTATCACTAGCGCCAACTCCTGCTGTAGGTGATTCAGTTGCTCATATACTTGAAGAAATAGGATTAGAACAATGTGGTGCATGTGGTACTACTGCTTGTCTTGCTATGCTAAATGATGCCGTTAAAAAAGGTGGAGTTATGGCATCAAGTAGAGTAGGAGGATTATCTGGAGCATTTATACCTGTTACTGAAGATGCAGGTATGATTGATGCAGCTAGAAGCAAAGCTCTATCAATTGAAAAGCTAGAAGCTATGACTGCTGTATGTTCAGTAGGTCTTGATATGATAGTTATTCCTGGTGATACACCAAGTGATGTAATTAGCGGTATCATTGCTGATGAAGCCGCAATAGGTATGGTAAACTTTAAAACTACTGCTTGTAGATTAATCCCAGCAATAGGTTTAAAGGAAGGTGAAGAATTAGTATTTGGAGGATTATTTGGAGAAGGTCCAATAATGAAAGTAAATACTAAATCACCATCTAAATTTATTAATCGTGGTGGACAAATACCTGCGCCTATTCAAAGCTTAAAGAATTAATAAAAAAGGCTTAATCGCTAGACTAAGCCTTTTTATTTTTTTCGTAATACTCATTAAATTTCATAGTCATATACTCATAGTATTTAACAATTAATAATTGAAATTCCACAGTATTTTTCAGATAGGATTTATCCAAACTTTTATTTTTTTGCTCATAGACAGTCTTGGCACTTTTTCTAATTTGTTCTTTTTTTCTGTTTATAGCTTTCAACTCATTTAATAATAAATCTTTGTATTTTTGGTCGTCTTCATTATCAATATCATACTTTTCAATTTCAAAATTGGGAACTGGAATCATATTGCTTATTCTAAGAGTACCATATAAATGGTTCCCATTATTCAATCTAATAATAGTCAAAGTATCTCTTCTAATTTTACCATTGATGTAATCAGAGGTTTTTTTTGAAGATAAAGGTATAAAAAGTGGTACTCTTTCATCATCTTGAAATATAATACCAACATATTTTCTTCCCTTATTTTCAGTAAAAGCCTTATTGTCGTAAACTCGCTTGTCAAATTGTTTTAAATAGTCAATATACTCATTGTTAATAGTATAAAGATCCACTGCTCTCACCTCCTTTACGCAAAAAAGAGGGTGACATTAAATCACCCTCTAGATTTTAAGTTCCTCATATATAGGGCTGAGGTTCACCCGATTTTAAGTTCCTCATTTATAAGGCTGAGGTTCACCCGATTTTAAGTTCCTCATATATAGGGCTGAGGTTCACCCGATTTTACCTTCACTAATATTATAACACATTTTTATAATATGTAAAGAATTACTTAAAACTATTTAAGCGTGATTAATTAATAATATTAAGTTTTCACGATCAATAGCTAAGCAATATTATTCTAACATAAATAAATGGCTTTGTAAAGCTTTTTATTGCATTTCATTTTTTTGCTTTTTTATAAAATTTTTGTATAAAAAAATCTAGTCAAACGACTAGATTTCTTCTATTCAAATGCAACTATAAAACTATAAACATCTTGACTGCCTGATACACAGTTTACTTCAACATATTTATTATTATTTATAATGTCATTACATGTATTTTCAATTTCATCATCTAATACATCCTTACCATAAATAATATTTATCATTTCTTTATTGTTATTATTTATTTCATAGTTAATTAATTCTTTTAAGCAATCAAATTTATTAGTTGATTTAGCGACTATTTTCTTATCAACTATTGCAATAAAATCATCCTTTTTAATATCGACATCATCAATAACAGCATCTCTAATAGAATAAGTTACTTCTCCTGTAACTACATTTTTAATAGCTTCATTCATTGAATCAATAAAATCAGGATCATCATAATTAACCATAGCCATTGCGCTTAAACCTTCACATATAGTTTTACTTTCAATAATAACTACATTACTTTTATCATAAATATCTTTTGCTTGCTTTGCTGACATTATAATATTTGAGTTATTAGGTAAAACTATAATGTTTTTAGCATTAACTAAATCAAATGCTCTTAAGAAATCTTCAGTAGATGGATTCATTGTTTGACCACCATCAATAATATAGTCACAACCAGAATTAACAAATAATTCTCTAAGTCCATCTCCATTACAAACACTAACAATCGCATAATCTTTCATTTCGCTATTTAAGTTTGCTACATATTTATCACGTTCAAACTTATAAGTTAAAATATAATCATTAGTATTATAATTAGAATCAAATACTTTTAGCATTCCTTCAATTATATAAACTAATCCAGCCCCACCTGAATCAATTACATTTGCTTTTTTAAGGCAATCCATCATATTAATAGTATCTTTTAAAGTAATATTTGCTTCATCTAATAACACCTTAAAGAATTCTTTAATTGTCATATTTTCATTAACTACTGATTTTGCCTTAACTGAGGCATTTCTTATTACTGTTAAAATAGTTCCTTCAACAGGATTAACTACCATTTTATATGCTTTTTCCATGCCTGAAATGAAAGCATCTGCTAGATCTATAGCACTTGCTTTTTCTTTGTTTTTTAAATAATCGGATACTCCTCTAAATATTTGAGATAATATAACTCCTGAATTACCTCGTGCACCAAAAAGCATACCACGAGATATTTTCTTACTCATTAATCCTATATTAGCTTCATCAAAGTTTTCAACTTCACTAATACCATGAGTAATAGTCATACACATATTATCTCCTGTATCACCATCAGGAATAGGAAATACATTTAAGTTATTAACAACTATTCTATGCTTATCTAAATTTTTAGCACCACTAATTATTAATTCTTTATAAAGAGTTCCATCTATAAATAATAAATTATCCATTATTCTTCACCAACTATAGTTACTTCTTTACCGAAGAAGAATATAGCTACTGTACCAGGACCAGTAGTTGAACCTATAATTGGTCCTAAATAATCAATTCTAACTTCTTTTGGATTTATTTCATTAACTATATGTTCCTTTAAAAATTCAGCATCTTCCATACAATCAGCATGTACAACATATACTATTTGTTTATCTGCATCAACTATATTTTCTTTAGTATATTCAACTAAATCAATTAAAGATTGTCTTCTACCCTTAGATTTTTTCCATGCATAGTTATTGCCCTTAGCATCACTTATAATAATAGGTTTAACACCAAATAGATTTCCAAAGAATGCTTTTCCAGCTTTAATTCTTCCAGCTCTTCTTAAATAATCTAGAGTAGCTACAGTACAGAATTGGTTATAACATAATTTTTCTTTTTCAATTATGCTTACAATTTCTTCTAATTCTTTTCCTTCTTTTCTTAAATCACTAGCACGCATAGCCATTAAAGCTTGTCCTTTACAAGAATTTAGTGGATCTATTATCTCTATTTTTCTATCAGGATATTTTTCTAGTAACATATTACGTGCATTTTTACCTACATTAATACTTCCAGATAATGCAGATGAACAAGAAATATATAATATATCAAGTCCATCTTCTAATGTTTTACTCCATTTTTCAATAAATACTTCAAGTGGTACTAATGTTGTAGTTATTTTAATACCATCACGCATCCAATCATAGAACTCTTTTGGACTATATAAATCCCAGTCTAGTGATGCTTTCTTTTCTTCTCCCTTTAATACAATGTTCATCCATACATATTCAATATCATATTCTCTTCTAAGTTCAGTGAACATATCTGATGTTGAATCAACATATATAGCAAATTTTTTCATATTTTTTTCCTCCTACATTATCTATATTATCATAGATAATATTTTAACTTAATAAGCAAAAATAAACAAATGTCGCTTAAAATACACTTGTCTAATTTTGTTTATATGATAAAATTAATAATAGGTGATGTTATGAGTGATTTAAGAGTTAAAAAAACTAAAGAATTAATAAAAGGAGCTTTTATTGAATTAGTTGAAGAAAAAGGATTTGATAATGTTACTGTAAAGGATATATGCAGTAAAGCTCAAATAAATAGAAATACCTTCTATCTACATTATTATGATAAAATCGATTTATTAACTAAACTAGCAAGTGAAATATTCATAGAGCAAGAAAGTTCCTTATCTATTACATCAAAGGATAGTATAACTGATGATTTAACACTAAAAAAAAGTATTATACATTTACTTAAAGTATTATATAAGGAAATAGAGTTTTATAGAGTAATATTACTAGATTCTAATATGAGTGGTTACATTAATAGCTTTGAGTTAGAACTTAAAAAAAGATATATAAAAATATTTAATATAAACTATGAAAAACATAAAATGAATATAGACTTTTTGTTTTATGGAATAAGTGGAGTAATTAAAAACTGGATTATAAAAGATTATGCATCTATTGAAGTTTTAAGTAGCTTTATTACAGATTTACTAATAAAAAATGCATATATTATAATAAAATAAAAAGGCTTAATAAAGCCTTTTATTTGTTTAACATAGATTTTTTAAATCCCATTCTTATACCATAGAATATATAACAGCTTAATAATCCTGTAGTAAATAAAATGAATATGTGCCACCATTCTTTAAGCTTAATTTGTAATACAACACAACCAGCAATAGCAACACCACAAATAATGAAGAAGAAAATATTACTAATCATATTATTTCTTCCTATTATTTTTTCATCTTCAATAAACTTATTTTTAAACATTATAATTCCGCAAGGAAGACCTAATATTATTTCTGCGATATAAAATGATAAACGTAACCATAATTCCATAAAAAATCACCTTCCACACTATTATACCATAAATAATATTAATGTTTAATTATTTTTTCTTCTGCGATAACCTCATATTCATCTAAACTAGTTGAATCTAATAATTCCTTTAATTTTGCTAAAGCGTTAATTGCACTATCAGATTTAACTTTAAAAGTCTTTCTAACAGTTCTTGTAACTTCAATATAAAAATCTTCTTCTATAGAACCAAATATATCATCAACGCAATCTAAATTATAATATTTAATTGTTTCTTTCGCAATTTCAATCATTTCTTTATATTTAAAATCATTCCAAAAATCAACTAGACCAAATCTATAAATCATATCCATAAATTTAACACATGATTCATAATCTACTTCACTTTCAAATTCTTCTCTTATTTCTTTTATTTCAATAGTTGGAATAAATTTTTTTATTATTTTTTCAGAGCCAATTGCTTTACAATTAGGTAATTGGATATATTCATCCGTATTATTAACTAAATCTGTATAATGACCTTTAGCTGTATCCTCATAAAAAGATCCATCAGCTTTATTATTTATAGAAATAAATGTGCCATTTTCTTTATTCAAATAAATATCGCAGTTTTCATCTAATTTCATAAATGCATTAACTACATCAGATAATTTTAACATACAATCCCTCCACACAAAAAAATATAAATCGTTTGTTTACTCTTATTTTACTATATTTTATAAAATAAATCTATAAAAAAAGAAAGCGAGTGCTTTCTATTTTTCTTTTTTCTTAGCTTTATCTAAGGCTTTTGTTAATTTTCTAATTAATTTTATATTTCTTTTATCGTAACATAAATTATTACTACAAGTTAAAAAGTCAAGTGCACCTAAGCAATCATTATTTTTCATCATATCATTATAAAAGCTAAAATAATAAGATGATAAATCATAAGGTGTAAGTATATTTTTATCTTTCAAAAATTCCATTAATGTATCATAATCAGGACATTCATATTTTTCATTATTTAAGTTTTCTATTCTATTTATTTCAGGTAAAAACTTCTCATAGTCTCCATAAGATACACTAATTAAGTATAAAATATATGTAGCTTCTTTATACATCTTTTTCTTTTCATAGACACTAGCTAGTAATAAATATTGATTAATTAAAGTATCCTTTGTGTAACAATATTTAAATGTTTGAAATATTGTATTTTCAAGCTCATCAATTAAGTTTAAATGCTTTAATGCATACATCTTTCTTTGGATAAGTAATATGTTTGATGGAGACATTGAAATGGCTCTATCAAGCGCTTTAATTGATTCATCATACATTTCTCTTTGAAAATATGCTTCACCTAATATACCATATAAAGTAACATAATCAAGTTTTAGATAATCTCCAACTTCTTTTTTACTTACATCCATATATAAAACAAGTTCGGTGTAGTTAGTAAATAATGTTTTATTATTTAAAATTGATTCATTAATGTCATTTATATTTTCTTTTTCAGCTTCTTTTAAATCATTAATTACAACATTATATTCTCTTTTAATTAATAGTTTAAATTCATCTTCTAAAAAGCGATTAAACTTTTCAATTTCCATATTCATAACTCCACCTCCTATATATATTATAACACACATAAAAGAAAAAAACTCCAAAAGGAGTTTACTCTTTAATGAATTTATCCATTAAAATATAACCTGGTTCAATAAATATATTAGTTGTTTTAGCTTCTCTTTCTGATAAGTTATTTACGCCATTATATTTTTTCTTTGAATCATAAATCATAAATGGAATAGGATCGTTTGTATGAGTTCTAACAGCAAGTGGTGTTGCATGATCTGGAGTAACAAGTACTTTAAAATCTTCATTAGTACTCTTTAAATAACTTACAACAGGACCTATTACTAATTCATCAATCATTTCAATTGATTTAATCTTATTATTCATTTCTCCTCTATGGCCACACTCATCAGGAGCTTCCATATGGATATATACAAAATCACTACCATTTTTAAAAGCATTTATTGCGGCTTCTGCTTTACCTTTAAAGTTAGTATCAATATAACCTGTAGCACCTTCTACATTTACTACATTCATATTAGAGAACTTACCAATACCCTTTAATAAATCAACTGCGGAAATCATTGTTGCTTTTAGATTGTATTTCTTATTAAAGTCATCTAATTTAGCTCTCTTACCTTCACCCCAAAACCAACAAGAATTAGCTTTATTTAAGCCTTTTTTAGCTCTTTCAATATTTAGTGGATGATTATTTAATAATTCATATGATTTTTTCATAATATCATATAATTTTTGATTTTCTGGAACATAATTTTTTACAGGCTTACCTGTAATATCATGTGGTGGAGTAATTCTACCTAAATTAAGTGTTCCATTATTCCATATTAAACAATGTCTATAACTTACACCGCTATATAAAGTGAATTCTTCATTATCTAAATGTTTTTTTAAATAATCAACTAGTATTTTCGCATCACTTGTAGAAATATCACCAGCACAATAATCTACTAATGTTTTATCATCGTAATTAGGCTCTTCACTTACAGTAACTAAATTGCATCTTAAGCTTACATCACTATCTTTCATATCTATACCAATAGATCCAGCCTCAAGTGGACTACGTCCTGTATAACATTTAAATGGATCATATCCTAAAATAGATAGATTTGCTACATCACTACCTGGTTTCATACCATCCGCAACTGTTTTAATTAAACCAACGTATCCAACACTTGCCATACTATTGATATTTGGTTTAAAAGCTACTTCTAGTGGTGTTTTATTACCAAGCTCTTTAATGTCATAATCTGCCATTCCATCTAATAAAAATACTACATATTTCATAATTACACTCCTACTCTTGCTAAAAAGCAAGTTTCATTATTCACAACACCCTTTATATCATAAGTATTATCATTTTTTATAACATATATATCTAATATATCACCTAATCTTGCTTCTTTTACATAAGTAATAGAAAAAGATTTCATTTGTTTATCTAGTTTTAAAATATTTTCTATATAAGTCGCATACTTTATATTATTTACATGTCCATTATGGTCTAAATCCATAAAGTTAGGTATAAACGTATGTTTTTCTAAATTAGAAATATCAAAATCATTTAATTTATCTAATTCTATATTTAAATTTTCTTCATGATATTCACCAGAAAAATCAATATCACGAGGTATATATATGTGTCTTGTTTTTACATTTGCGATTATCCAACGTGTTGTTGCTCTTATACATGTATTACCATTGTATATAATTTTATAATCCCTAAAAAAATCAATTTTACCTTTTTTTCTAGGCCAAGTAAAAGCATTAATTCTTGCATACATTGGTATATCACCAATTACTTCAAATTTAGTAGATACAATCATCCATATTAAATCACGCTTAATAAAATCTTCAAAACCAAGTCCTAAACGTGATGCATGATCTCCAGCTAAATCTTGTAAGATATCAAGAATTGTTGTACTGCTTAATGTATCATTAGGTCTAAAGTCTGATGGACGAAGTCTATAATCTGTATTATAAATTAATTCCATTATATCAACCTCCAAATTATTATTTTATCACATTATAAATTTTTTTAAAATAATTATGATAATATTTATTATTTTAATGTATAATAAATATAGGTGGTAAATATGAATTTAGAAATTGCAGTAATTCTAATAATCAGTTTTATAATGATATACCTAATTTTAATTCATACATTTTCTGTATTGTTTAGAATTACAGGTCTAACAAAACAAAAAGCAAAATTCCAAGCAATTTCACTATTAACTTGCTGTGGATTTACAACAACTGAATCAGAAATAATTACAAACGATAAAGCAAGACGTAAAATAGCAACTGTCGCAATGCTTATAGGATATGCATTCTCTGTAATTATTGTATCCTTGGTTTTAAACTTATTATTTAACCTAGACTTAAGTAGAGCACAAACTGCAAGTACAATGAAAGTTATTTTAATCGCAGGTGGCGTATTTGTTGGTTTTATAATTTTATTTCAATTACCATTTGTCAAAAAAGCATTTGAAGGAATGATTGCTAAAATTGCTCTTAGGATTATGAGAAGAAACAATTATGAAAATACAATTACAATACTTGATGCATATGGTAAAGAAGCTATTTGTGAAATATTTATTAATAATATGCCTGATATTTTAGAGGATACACCACTATATGAAGCACATTTAAGAGATAATTATAAGATTAATATTTTAATGCTTAAAAGAAAAAATAAAATTATAGAAATAACTAAAGATACAATTTTACAACATAGAGATGTAATTGTAGTATTTGGATTATATCAAGGTGTAAAAGATTTATTCTCTATTAAAGTATCATCACAAGCATTAGTTGATGATGAGGAAGTATTAAAACAAAATGTAATTGATTTAATGGATAATTATGGAACTGACGCTATGGCTGAAGTATTAATCCATACAGTTCCTGAAATACTTTTAGATAAGCCATTATTTGAATCAGGATTAAAAACCGATTATAATATAAATGTATTAATAGTTAAACGTGGTGATACACCAATAAATGTAACTAAAGATACTATTATTCAAGAGATGGATAGCTTAGTAGTATTTGGACCATATCAAAAAATTAAAGATGTATTTATGTAAAAAGAGGCTCACTAATTATGTGAGTCTCTTTTACTCTTCATTGTACTGTGAATTATATAATTCATAGTAGAATCCTTTTTTCTTTAATAATTCTTCATGGCACCCAGTTTCAATAATATTACCATCTTTCATAACTAAAATGATATCAGAATTTCTAATAGTTGATAATCTATGCGCAATAATAAATGAAGTATGTCCTTCCATTAATGCTTTAAAAGCACTTTGAATATTTAACTCTAAACGTGTATCAATATTTGATGTAGCTTCATCTAAAATTAATATTTCAGGTTTCTTTAACATAAGTCTAGCTATACATATTAATTGTTTTTCACCTTCTGAAATACTTGATGAGCTAGTTAAATAAGTATCATAGCCATTACTTAAATGCATTATAAAATCATCTGCGTATGCTCGTTTAGCCGCATCTATTACTTCATCAAGTGATGCATTTTCTTTACCAAATGCTATATTATCATATACGGTTCCATTAAATATCCAAGTATCTTGTAAAACCATTCCTATATTTTCTCTTAATGATTTTCTACTATATTTTGTTATATCATAATTATCAATAGAAATACTACCACTATTACTATCATAGAATCTCATAATTAAATTAATAAGTGTAGTCTTTCCACATCCTGTAGGGCCAACTATCGCTATATGTTGCCCTTTTTTAATATTTATATTAACATTTTTAATTAATGGATTATCTGTATAACTAAATGATACATCACTAAATACTACATTACCCTCTAATTTAGGTAGATTATTATTTTCTTCTATTAATTCTACTTCATCAATAAGTTCAAATACTCTTCTTAAAGAGGCAAATGAATTAGATAATTCAGTATGCACACTAGATAATTCATTAAATGGTTTAGTGTACTGACTTGCATAAGCTAAAAATGCAGTTAATCCACCTATACCAAAACCAGCTAGAGGATTATTAATTATAAAGATTGCTCCAACTGTAGCACATATAGCATAAACTAATGCATTAACAAATCTTGTAGAAGGATTTGTTAAGCTACTAGAAAATTGACTATCACGCCCTGCATAATATAATCTATTATCAATTTCCATAAACTTATCTATATTTCTTTTTTCCATTTGATAAGATATAACCATCTTTTGATTAGTAATCATCTCATCTAAAAAAGCATTCATTTCACCTTTTATTTCTGCTTGTGCTTTAAATGTCTTATAACTTCTATTTGCGACAAACTTCGCAACAAATAAACTAATTGGAGTTAAGAAAAATACTATTAATCCAAGCTCCCACTTTATGATAAACATCATTATTAATGTAACAATAATAGTAATAACGCCCATTAAAGACTGTTTAAAACCTTGTAGCAAGCCATCGGATACTTGATTAGTATCATTAATGATTCTTTGTAGTAAATCTCCTTCACTCATTTCATCTAAGTATTTAATTTTAACCTTTAATACTTTTCTAAAAGCATCTCTTCTTAAATCTAAAACCATTGAATAAGTTACTTTGTTTAATAAATAATCCATTATAAAACCAAAGATAGCACCACAAATAACTATTATTAGTAACATATAGATTACTTCTAGGAATCTATCCATGTCAAATGATCCTTTATCTATAAAATAATCTATTGCTTCACCTATAATTTTTGGCGCAAGTAATATTGATGAGGCATAAAGTATTGCTCCTATAAAGGCAATAAATAATATTAATCTATACCCTTTAGCATATTTTAATAATCTTTTTAACATTTTGAAGGTGTTCATTATTTCACCTCCAAATCTTGTGAGTAACATATTTCTTTATATACATCACAATTTTTAATTAAATCTTTATGTTTTCCAAGTCCTACTAAATTTCCCTTATCTAAGACAATAACCATATCACATAGTGCCATATCACTAGCACGCTGTGATACTTCTATAACTGTTAAATCTACTTGTTTTAAAGCTCTAGTAAGTTTTTTACTTGTTTCATAATCTAAGGCACTTTTAGAATCATCTAATATTAAAATACTACTTTTTTTAAGTAGTGCACGCGCAATTGATAATCTTTGGCGCTGTCCACCACTATAATTCTTTCCACCCTGTAGTACTTTAGAATTAATACCATCACTTAGTTTACTAACAAATTCCATTGATTGTGATATCTCTAGTGCTTTATTTATTTCTTCAACACTAGCACTTTCATTTGCCCATTTTAAATTAGATTCTATTGTACCACTAAATAAAACTGATTTTTGAAATACAGTAGAAATATTTTCTCTAACAAAATCTAAGTTATAATCTTTTATATTTCTACCGTAAAATAATATTTCACCACTACTTACATCATAAAACCTATTTAATAATTATATTAAACAAGTCTTACCACTACCAGTAGATCCAATTACTCCTATAACCATATTCTTTTCTATTTTAAAGCTAACATCATTTATCGCATTAAATCCATTTTTATTATAACTAAAACATACATTTTTAAGCTCTAAAGGAGTGTCATTTAATTTTTCATTAAACTTTCCGTTTTTAACACTATTTTCTAGTTTAAATACTTCATTTATTCTAGAAGCACTTACACTAGCCTTAGTAAATATAACAACTAAATTAGATACAACCATTACTGCAAGCTGGATTTGTAGTAAATAACTATATAAACTAGTTAAATCACCTTGTAGTAGTGTTGATGTGTTAAAATATAATCCTGAAATATATAAAACAAAAACAATCGCAAGATTTGTAATAATAAAAATACAAGGATTTAATAAAGCATTAAGTCTACCTATTTTAACCTCTATTTTCTTTAAATCGACTGATTCATCACAAAATCTCTTAAACTCGCTATTTTCCCTAGAAAATGCCCTTACAACACGGCTTCCATTAATATTCTCTTTAGTTATATTTGTAATATTATCTAAATCTTTTTGAGCCTTTTTATTTTTAGGTATTGATAGTAACATAATTAAAAATATAATAAAGAATAATAATATACCTGTTGCTAGAAAAATTAATCCTGCATAAAAATCAACCATAAATGATAAAATAGTTGCACCTATTATCAAGAAAGGCGCTCTAATAACTAATCTTATAAGCATTGCCACACTTACCTGTAAGTTATTAATATCACTATTCATTCTTGTAAGTAAGCTTGCTGAATCTATTTCATCAAGTTCCTTAAATGATAAGCTATTTATATGCTTATATAAATCATCTCTTAAAGCTGTACCAAAGCCTTGACTAGCACGAGATGCAAAAAACTGACATACAAGTGTTGATAATAAGCCTATAACCGCAAATGCTAATAATAATCCACCTCTAAGTAAAATATATTCTGTTTTTTCACTCGTTGTTAAAGTATCATTATTTAAAGCATTATTAATCATATCGGCAATAATAAGAGGTACTAATAATTCAAATATAGCTTCTACTATTTTAAATATAGGTCCAAATATTACATGCTTTTTATATTTCTTTAAATATTTCCTATATAAATGAAACATATTATTACCTCCTTACCTTATATTATTATACCAAATAATATAATTAAAAAAAAGGTAGATGGGTTCCATCTACCTACTAAAGAGCTATTATAAATTAATAACTTGTGCAACCCCAGCACCATCAATTTGCACAGTGCGTGGATTCATTCCAAAAATAATCATCATAGTGACTACTAAACCTATTAAAACGAAAAATACAATTCCATATACTACTTTCTTCTGTGTTCTACTCATAAATATACCCCCTATACTTATTTATGATATGATATCATATTTACTGCAACAAATTTGCAACACAAGAAAATAAGCCGTAAAAAACGGCTTATTATAGACTTTATCTATATTTCACAATCAAATATAGCCCAGTCATACTGAATCATATATTCCCCTCTATACATTCTAACAGCATCTGGATTATTCTTCTTATATTCATAAGCATCACAATCTATTTTAGTTGGATCTATGAAGCACTCATTATGACGTTTAATAAATACATCTTGAGCTCCTACTTCTTTTAAAGTATCTTGAATATCAGAAATGAGATTACGTAAATATGAACTCTTATCTTCTTCCCAAAGAATAGCATTAAGCTCATTCATATTTACACTAGAACCCTCTCTATCAACTAAATACGCAAATAATTCTTTAGATTTACCTCTATGAAATTTAAGAGGCACCCCTTCACAAAACACTTCAAAATTACCAAAACATTTAACTTGTAATTTCTTTGTGTTCTTTAAATTTATAGGATATCTAAGTCCTTCAATTTCTTTTTTTATTTTTTCTTCATTTACGGGTTTCATAACATAGCCTGATGCATGAATACTATAAGCTTCAAGAGCATAGTTATCATATGCAGTAACAAATATAATATTTATTTGTGGATTAATTTTCTTTAATTTCTTCGCTAAACCTACACCATTAATAATAGGCATTTCTATATCTAAAAATGCTATATCTATTTTTAAATCCTTTACCTCTTCATATGCTTCTTTAGGATTAGTATATGAATATATATCATCATCTACTAATATTTTTCTTACTGTTTTTTCTAATCTAAGTAATTGAAGATTTTCATCATCACACAATAAAATATTCATAATACTCCCTCCTATTTAACAAATAATACTCTTATAGTAGTACCAATATTCTTTTTACTATCTATTTCTATTTTCCCATTATAAGTATGATTAATACGATACATTATATTTTTTAGCCCAATATGTTTATTCTCATCAAAATTAATATCATTAATATCAAAGCCTATACCATCATCTATTACTTCTATAACATATGAACTATCTGTTTCATATGTCTTAACAGTAACAATACCACCTTCAAGTTTTTCTAAAATGCCATGTTTTACTGCATTTTCTACAATAGGCTGTATTGTAAGTGGTGGTACTCTAAAATCAGTTGTTTTAATATCATAAATAACATTTACTCTATCATTAAATCTTATTTTTTCTAGCGCTATATAAGTTTTTATGTGTCTTAGTTCATTTTCAAAAGGTATTAAATTAGTTTCAGTCAAACTAGATAAATTTCTTCTTAAATATTCTGTGAAATTATCAAGTGCTTCTTGTGCCTTTTTAGGATCTAGTTCAATTAATGTAGAAATAGATGATAGCGAGTTATAAATGAAATGTGGTTGAATTTGGGAAGTCATTAATTTAATTTGAGCATCCTTTAACATTTCACCTTCCTTAGCAATATTGATATTTCTTTCAACATTAACAAAGAAAAACAATACTTCTACCGCAATAATTATAGATGCATATGCGATAGCATAGCCTTTAAATTTATCTTGAATAATTATAGCAATTAAAGGCAATATACAATAAAGTCCAAAAGCCATCTTTTCTCTTTTATTTAATTTTTTATTAATTATTGCTACTACAAAGACAATACCTAAAATTATAAACTGATACATTTGCGCTAAAATCATAAACTTATTTCTTAAATATATTCCATCTTCTGCGTAAAAGAACATCTTATTAAATATATTAATTATATCTAGTAAAACAATTATAGAGAATAAACTAATATTTACTATTGATAATATTTTTTTCTTATTTGTTGGTAAAAAAATATATGTTAAGAAATATAAGAATAATAGTAATACTTCTAAGTTATTAAAAATGTAAAAAGCGGTATAAAAGCTTATAACTAAAGGATTATTCGTATAATCTATCTTTATATAAGTATATGTTAAATATATAGCAAAATGAAAAACAGTAAAAGCTATAAAGATGAGCAATAATATCTCATCTTTTCTTTTATTCTTTTTTAATATTAAATTCACAACATGTACTAAAAGAATAAGAATTCCTATAATACATATAGTAATATTAAACACTGTATTATTTTCCATATTGCATACCTCAATAACTATTATAACATATTTTATATTAAATATAAAAAGGCAACTTTTTAGTTGCCCTTATATTCTATAACTAACATTGTTATATCATCAAATTGTGGAGCTTCACCTACGAAGCGTTCTACGCTATCTAATACTACATCAATGGTTTCTTTACAATTTTTATTTCTATTACAATTTAATAAATCTTGTAGTTTATTTAAGCCATACATCTTATTATTTCTATCTGTAGCTTCAGGTACTCCATCAGTATATAAGAATATCTTATCACCCTTATTTAATTTAAATTCATAATTAACATATTCCATATCAGACATAGCTCCAACAATTATACCATGACTACTCTTCTTAAAGTCATATCCACCATTAGATAATACTAAAGGATCATCATGACCTGCATTAGATGCTATAACTTCACCAGTTTCTAAGTTTAATACACCAACCCAAATTGTTACAAACATATTAAGTGGGTTTCTTTCACAAATTCTATTATTGATAAATCTTAAAGCATCTTTAGGAGTAGTTCCTATTCTTAAAGCTTCACTTAATAAAATGTTTGATACCATCATAAATAAGCTTGCTGGTATACCTTTACCAGATACATCTGCCATAACCATTGCTAGATGAGTTTCATCTATCAAGAAGAAATTATAGAAATCTCCACCTACTTCTTTTGCTGGTCTCATATATGCATAAATATCAAAATCAGTTCTATCAGGGAATGCAGGGAAAACATTTGGAACTGAATTATTTTGGATTTGACTAGCGATATCTAATTCTGCGCTTATTTTTTCTTTTTCAGAAGTCACTTTAGTTAAATTACGGATATAATTAGTCATATCATCTTCCATCTTATCTACAGCAACTTTTAATTCATCAATTTCTTTTATTCTATAATCCTTTTTCTTTAATTCTTTACTCTTTTTATTTTCTTTAGAGAAATATTTAGTTTCTTCTATAACATCTTTAATAGGTTTTAATACTCTAAACTTCATATTGAAAAAAGCAAATAAAGATAAGAATACCATTAAGCCTAAAGTAGTAAATCCTATAGTCATAATATATGGTTTTCTACCATTAACTAGCTCACTCATAGGACGTTGTACAGTAAGAACTGCTATAACATTATCACTACTATCAAGTATAGGAATTAATGTAGTAATATGAGGGGCTTTACCTTTTAAATTAGTTGTTCTATAAACTACACCCTCGCTAGCTTTTTTTGTATATAATTTTTCGCAAATATCTTTAAAGTTTTTAGTGTATATTTCACCAAATTCTCTACCTAATTCCCATTCATCATATGGACCTCTTGGTTTTATTTCTTTATCATTTACAACATTAAAAATATTAACAGCATCTAGATAATTAGATTGATTTAGTTTATAACAATGAATTAATGTAACATCCATATAGTTACAGAAATTCTTTAAATAACCACGTCTAAGCTCATAGTCATCCATTTCTTCATTGTTTAAGTATTTTTCGATATTATCAGCTTCTATTAAGCTTCTTGATGTTACTGCGATATGATGTGTAGTTTCCTTATATTCTCTTTTTAGAGTATCAGTAAAACTAACATATCCAATAACACTTAAAATAATACCGAATAATAGTAGAATTAAAAATATTGAGCCTACGATAATAAAAGTTAGGCTAAATCTCACTTTCTTCTTTTTTTCCATATCACCACTCCTAACTTTTATTATAACATAAGAAATAATAAAAAATAAATTACACAAATAAAAAAAAGGTTATTTTTCATAACCTTTTAGTCCCAATGACCTCTTGTGAATGTATCAAAATCATTTGGTTTATCTTCATTTCTCTTAAGTTCTATTTCAGAAGATTCAAGCATTTGTTCAAGCATTACTTTAACACCTTTAAATTTAGTATCATCATAAATAGAATAAATCATATTTACATTTAAAGCTTCCATATAAAAGCTTACATCTTCGCCTTCATCTCTCATAATGCATACCATTAAATCAACGAAGATTTCGTTGTTTTTAATTGCATTATGTAATACTTTCTTTAAAGCATCAAAGGTAATCTTACTTACTATTTCAGTTCTTTTACCATTGAAGTCTAAAATAAAATGATACTTATAATCAGTAAAAACTTCACTAGCAAGATATGCTTTAAACTTTTCAATTCTGTTTTCAATCTTTTGTTTTAAAAAATAATCCATATATAATCACTCCTTATAAATATTATACCAAAAATAATTATTTAATACTATACTTTACTCCTAAACCTGATTTAGAATATATATCATTTAATTTATCTAAATATTTTAATATTTCATCAATATCATTTAATTTTTCTATTTCCTCATATAAATTAAAAAACTCTTTACAATCATTAAAAAATGACTTAACAAAGTAATTTTCTAATTCTTCAAGTAGATTAGAAAAATCTAATCTTTCTAAAAGTTCGATAGCATAATCATCATCTTCAGGTATGAAGTAACCAGCATACATAAATAAATTATCTTTTAGTTCTCTAGCATTTTTTATTTCTACTTCTTCTATATTATTATCAAAATCTATTAATAATGTTTTCATGATTGTTACCTCGATTCAATTGTTAATCATTAGTTATATAATCATATAAATATTCTATAACAGGTTCTTCTAACTTTAACTGCATTTCAACGGCTTTATTTTTCTCATCCATTTTTATATCTTTTGCACCAGGCAATACATTAACCTTACCAAAGAAATAAAATTCTTTAGATTCCTCATCCGTTTTATTCTTTCTAACAAAAAGATATATATTAGTATTATTCTTTTTGGCATTTAAAAGATATGCAATTTCTTTTGACACTAAACTTCTTCCGTTTTTAGAAATCCATTTCATGGTATCTCTAGATATAAATTCATCTGCATAATTAATAGAATCTTTTATATCACTTGCTTTATCATAATTAACAAAAATTGGCAAAGTATTTGTTAGTTGATCATACTTATATCCTCCAATAGCACCACCATTTAAGTCTTTAGCCCAATTCAAAGTTCTAACGACTTCCTCATAAGTATATTTTTCATTAAGAGATAACAAAGACCCGTTATAATAACTTAAGTTTTTTTCTTTATGTCTCCTAATAATAAAATCTAGTGTTTCTAACATTAATTCTTTAAAATTAGAATCCAAATCAATAAAATCAAAGAATTTTTTATCAACAAAATCATTTTTTATAAATATAGAATTATTATCTTTAACATTATAATAATTCCCTGTTAATTGATTTTTTAAATTAGCAATCGCATATTTATCTAAACTACCTATTCTGCAATCCTTAAATAATACATCATTTAATTCAACAACTAATTTATCAAAAGACATTTTTGGATTATTGATAAGCAATTTAATTGCTTCAGCTTCTACAATTTTTTTTGCACGTCCATATTTAATAGAAACGAATTCTAAGTATTTAACTTCTTCCTCGTTTAATACGATATTATAATTATTTATCTCAACTTTTTTTAAGAAAGTGTAATATGATCTATAAGTCTTACACTCAAATATTTTAACTGGATCAATTGATTCAAATTTATCAAAATCATCAAGGTTTGGAATTCTACCAAGTTTGTTTTTTAAATCAAAATACGCATCCCTAATCATTTTTACTGTGCCAAACTTAGTGCTATCAATTTTTTCAAAAATTCTTTTTTCAACAATTGGCTCAAACTCTATTGTTGAAGCACCGTAAATGGTCTTGTTACCCTCTTTTATGAACTTTCTAAGATTATCTTTATTGTATGATCTATCACCTGATAAAGCAATTGGTACAAGATAGTTATTATTATAATTTCCGATGAAATCAATTACTACAACATATTCTTTTTCAGCATTTTTTCTAAGCCCTCTACCTAATTGTTGAACAAATACAATTGCTGATTGTGTAGGTCTTAGCATTACTACTTGATTAATTTTTTGAATATCAATACCCTCATTAAATTTATCTACTGCAAATATATAATCAAGGCATTCATTTTCATCATCAGATTCCAATTTTCTAATAGCATCATCCATTTCTACATTACTGTTTTTACTAGATATAGCAACAGTGCGATATCCTTTGTCATTAAAAACAGCACTTAAGTATTCAGCTTCCTCTATTCTTGAAGTAAAAATTAACCCTTTTACTTTGTTTCCAGAATAGCCATAAAAACTTATTTTATCTAAAATATGCTTAACTCTTTCATCTGACGTTAAATTTGAAAAGTCTTCATCATCCTCAATTTCTTTTCCATCAACAGTAATATCACTTACGCCATAATAATGAAATGGGCAAATTAAATCAGCTTTCATTGCATCATTTAATCTAATCTCGCATGCTAAATTATGTTCAAATAAGCCAAACAAATCAAACTTATCCATTCTTTCAGGAGTAGCTGTCATTCCTAATACAAATTTAGGTTTAAAATAATTGAATATTCTTAATTCAGATGCAGAACCTAAATGATGAGCTTCGTCAAAAATAATATAATCGAATTCGTCTTTAGCAAAACTTTTCAAATTAGATTCTTTTGATAATGTTTGCATCATAGCAAAAACATATTGTGCATCACCAATTTCCTTAGTTGATCCACCACCATATAAAGCAGTTTTTATATTTTTTCCTAACACTCTCTTGAATGTTTTTAATGCTGCATTACATATATTTTCTCTGTGTATAACAAATAATACTCTATCAGGATTAACTTGTTTAACATCTAAAGCACAAAGTATTGTTTTACCTGTTCCAGTACTAGAAATAACTAAAGCTTTGTCTTGTCCTCTTTCTCTAATTTTATTTAGTTCGTCAAGTGCTTCAATTTGCATAGAATTAGGCTTTATCTCTCCATAATTCACTATTTCGTCGTTTGCTTGTAAAAGCGGTTTAAATTCTTTGTATACTTCTTCATACTCTTTAATCCACTCTTCAGTTACAGATATAGAATATCTTTCCATTTCGTCAAATTTGTTTAAAACCAATCTAGTATAAGATCCGTTATTTCTTGAATTTAGTTTAACATTCCATTCTTTATTTTTACATAAAGCATTTTGAGTTAAGTTACTACTTCCAACAATAATAGAATACTCATCCTCACTATATTTGAAAATATAGCCTTTTGTATGCATATTTAATTTTGTTTCTTCTGGTATAATTTTCAAGTTTATATTTTTAAAATTAAGTATCGCTCTTAAAGCTTTTGGCTCAGTAAAATTCTGATACCCTGAAACAATAACTGTACCTTTTATACCTTTTTCTTCAAGATTTTTTAATGTTGTTAGTAACGCTTGTACTCCACCCATGTTTAAAAAAGCAACACAAAACTTAAATTCAATGCACTTATTTAGTTCTTTTATTACATCACATAGTACTTTCTTTCCTTCGTCAGGATCATTTGTAACTAAAGAAGGTATATAGTCTATATTTGCATCTTGGTTTTCATCAAGAAATCCATGCACTAATCCATCTAATAGTGTATCACTCATTTATTAATCCCTCCTATAATACTTTCTTTAATTCATTAACAACTAATATGTCAGCAGGTAAAAAATCAATTTTATCAAGTTCTTCAACAGAAACAAATTTTGCATCTTCATGTTCTTTTAGAATAATATGATCGTGCGCTAGATGGCATATATAATTATGCATAGTTAAATGAAACTTCTCATAATCGTAGTCTACTGTACAAAGATATTTATCAACTATAATATCTGCATCTAATTCTTCTTTTATTTCTCTTACTATAGCCATTTCTCCTGTTTCCCCAGCTTCTAATTTACCACCTGGGAACTCCCACATATCTTTAAATTCTCCATAGCCACGTCTTGTTGTAAATATTTTACCGTCTTTAATTATAATCGCTGCACTAACTTCAATTTGCTTCATACTTTTTACCCCTATAATATTGTTTTTTCACTATTCTTTATTATAACATAAAACTTACTTTATATACAGAAAAACCATGGACTAATTTCCATGGTTTTATATTAATTTTTATTTGTTCAATAATTCTACTGCCTTAATTAACTCTTCTTCCCCAAAACCATTTTTATAACAATCTATAAAATGACTAGATAATATATCATTATCACTATACCCTAAATCATTATCATCTAATATAACATAATTAGTGATATTAGGATTATTAGATAAATAGTATAATATTTCATCACTTCTTTTCCTATGAGTTCTTTTTAAGCTTAAATAATCATAATTCATATTATAACTATTAAATATATCATCTATCATTCTTCTTTCTTCTATAAATGTTCTTCTATCAGAAGTAATAATTATTTTTGAATTAGTTTCATTAGATAATTTAATTAATCTCATTAATTTATTATATTCAAATGTTTTATTAATTAACTTAGTATCACCTACTACATTTAATACACCATCAATATCTAGAAATATAATATTCATATGTCGGCTTATCACCTATTTTTTGCAATAGAATTTAAGAATTTCGTTTTATATACTTCTTCTCTGTTTTCATAAGATAATGATTCAAAAGCATTAATAATACCATCAATTAATTCTTTATAAAAATAGTTATCCCAGTTTTCCTTTTTAATGAATTCTTTAATCTTAGAATAAAGAATAAAATCATAAACATTCTCCATTTCAGGATCTTCTTCTTTAATTTCCTTAATTACCTCATTTTTCTTAAAATCAGGACACATTATAAAACAAAGTGTATTTTTATCTTTGTATTTGTTATAGTAAGTAGATAATTGTGATTTCCTTTTCCCATCGACTTTATATATACCATTCAAACCACTATTTATCTTGTTTTCTATTATTACCACATTATCCTTATTTTCAGCAAAAATATCTATTCTTCCTCCATGTGTTTCTTCATCATCTTGCTTTTTTGATGAATCTTTTATAACTTTCTCGGATTCAATATCATCTGATTTAAAATCAAACACTAAATTAGGAAAAATATTCTTCGGATCTACACAATACTTTATAAAATCATTAAAAATACTATCATTAGATTTTAATAGATTACATAAAAGGAATGTAAATGACTGCTCATCAGTACCTTTTTTTATTAAATTTAAAAAGTTTTTATTTAATGAATTATCATCTTTTGATTTTTTTTCAATATCGCTTTCTTCGACAGGGTTTAAACTTATTTCATTCTCTTCTATTGTTATTTTTTCTATTTCTTTTAACAAACTATCATAAGTAGTTTTATTATTTTCTTCGTAAACATATCCCCTATTTCTCTGAAAATTATAATTAATTGTAATAGAATTATTAGCTCTATATATCTTTTCACCTTCAAAAGTAACAAGAACATTATTCTCATCATCAAAAATCTTATTTAGAGCTACTTTGCCATATTTCAAATCTTCTTCAGGGATATCTTTTTTACCATTTTTTATTCTTTTCTTTAACTTTATTACATATAAAATTCTAAATGTGCATTGTGTATTATTTTTCTTATCAGTTTTACATTTTGCATTACTAGTCAAAACTAAATACTTAGCAATCTTTTTATTTTTTTCATTCTTATCATCGTTATCCTCACATGTAATATTATCGTTACATGTTCCATGTGGATTATTATAAATATAATATTTAGATGTGTCAGATTTAAAGAAATCAATGACCTCATGGCCTATTCTGTCAGGATCATTTAGCCATGTTCCTATAAACGTTTTATTTAATAATATTACTCCTCTATTATTACTCATCTTCCTAACACCTCTTTCTTTTTTTCAATATACTTTAATAATAATTTCTTTGCATTACATCCATTTTTAGATTCAGGTAAAAACATATTTGCGATTTCTAACCATTTTGAATCATCAAATTCATTTTTATAATAAGCTTCTGCGATTGCACAAGAGATAGCACTAGTTGTATCACAGTCCCCACCTATAGAGATTGTTGTTCTTATGCAATCTATAAAACTATTAGAGATTAAAAAACAATAAATAGCTTCAGGAACTGATTTTTGGCAAGATTCATAAAATTCATAAGATTCAACAAGCGCATCATAATCAAAATCTATATCATAGTATTTTGATACATAATCTTTAATAAACTCTTTAGATTTACCTATTCTAGCATAATATATGCACATTGCAGTAACTACTGCACCTTTTATACCTTCAGGATGATTATGAGTTACTTCACTTACTTTAGTTGCATTTTTTATAACTTCTTCTTCACTATTAGAATACCAAGCAACAGCACTTATTCTCATAGCACTACCATTACCATATGATCCATATGGTTTAGGATTATCGTTCCTTAACCACTCTCTAAACATTCCACCATATCCTGAATATGGATAAGTTAATCCCCACTTTTTAAATGTTCTAACAATTTTTTCACTATCGTTTAAATATCCATTAATACACATATCTAAAACAGCTAAACTCATAATTGAATCATCCGTAGCAAAGCTATCATCAATATCAAACAATTCAAAATCTTTAGTTTTAATATTATCAAATTCAAAGCGAGAGCCAGCTATATCTCCTATAATTGCACCTAACATAATATACCTCCTTAAAGTAGTATTTACTTATAGCCTAAACTAGAAAGAAAGTCAAATAAATTAAAATTAATCAATAGAAAGGTAAAAATGATAAACAAAGGCTATAAGTAATCTACCTATCTATTACAATAACACATTTTTAACTTTTTTTTCATATTTTACCCAAGATTTGAGGATATTCATACGTATATATAGAGTAGGAGATAGAAATATGGAAATATTAAATAATTATTATTTAAATGATTTAAAAAAAATTAAAGAAACTATTAGATCTAACCAAAACAAAGCAATGGTTATTGTTAATAGTGCAATGATTATGACTTATTATGAAATAGGAGTTATAATCAGCAAAAGAAAAACTTGGGGTAGTAAATACATCCAAAAACTATCAGAAGATTTGAAAGAATATGGAAAGGGGTATTCAGTTAGGAATCTAGAATTAATGTGTAAATTTGTCGAAAAAATAACCCCTGATGAATTTACGAAACAGCCTGTTTCGCAATTGCCTTGGGGAACTTTAATAAAAATTATCCAGAAGTCCAAATCTCACGAAGAGATGATTTGGTACATCAATGAAACTTATAAAAACGGATGGTCTAGATCTACTGTATTAAAACAATTTGAAGCTAAAGCATATGAACGAAGCTTAATAGAACCAAATACTACTCCTTCTATTAAAGATGATGATAGAATTGAAGGACTATTCAAAGATACTTATGTGCTTTCATTTCTAAGTGAAGAAAACACTAAAAAAGAAATAGATTTAAAAAATGCCCTCTTAGATAATGTCATTGAATTCTTGCATGAACTTGGACCAGGTTTTGCTTTAATAGATAAGGAATATAAACTCATTGCACCAAATGGAAAGACATCTTTTATTGATTTATTAATGTATCATACAAAATTACATTGTTACATTGTGATCGAACTTAAAATAGGTGACTTCGAGCCAAGTGACCTAGGGCAATTAATGTATTATGTAGGTGCTTTAGATGAACTTGAAAAAACAGATAGAGATGATGAAACAATAGGCTTATTATTGTGTAAAAGTGCAGATTCCTTTACTGCTAAAACTACTTTGAAAAACGCAAGTGCCAAAATAGGTATTTCCAAATACAAAATACTTAAAGATATATCTAATTATTTAGAAGATAAACTAAACATAGATAAGAAATAACTATCAGAAGATTTAAAAGAATGTGGGAAAGGATATAGTTATGAAAACTTGTGTAGAATGGTAAAATTCTCAAAGGAATTTAATATGAATGAAATTATGTCGCAACCTGCGACACAAATTCCCTGGTTCACTATTATAGTCATTATCCAGAAGTCCAAATCTCACGAAGAAATGATTTGATATATTAAAAAATCTCTAAAATTAGAGATTTTTTATACTTCTTCAGTTATATCTAAATCTATTAATTTTGATTCATTAGAATTAATAAATCTAGTTTTTACTTTATCATTATCTAGATAGATAATTCTAGGAATAGAAAGTACTCCATTAAATAATTTATCAGTTTTATAATTATCATTAAATATCCAACCTATTAATATAATACTATTATTATATTCAAACATTTGACTAGCATAATAGTTTTTAGGTAGATTAATATCTATATCTTTTTCTTTAATGAAATTAAAGCCATTAAAATATCCAATACTAAAATGATCAGTTCTATCAATCATTGATGAATATTTAAATAAATATTTATCTCCTATTTTTATTAGATTAGGGCATTCCATAAATTCACTTGATTCTATTAAATCTGATACATATTCAAATTCAAATGGATTTTTAGCTTTATATAATAATACTTTTTTATTTGTTCCAAGTAACATATATAATTCATTATTATATTTAAATACATATGGATCTCTTGCTTCTGTATTAGTATCTATTATAGGATTTTTATCATATTTAATAAATTCATATCCATTAGTAGAATAAGCAACACTTTGTGTTTGCTTATTATCTTTTACGCTTGTGTAATAAATATATAATTTATCATCTATTACTATACTACTACCTGAAAAGCACCCATCAGAATCATATGTCTCATCATTTTTTATAGCTATACTTTCTTCTTTGTACTTAATAAAATCTTTTGTTACTGCATGGCCCCATACAATATTACCCCAAGCATTACCTATAGGATTATACTGGTAATATATATGAAACAATCCATTAAAAAAGCATAAACCATTAGGATCATTAATCCAGTTTTTCTTTGTGTGATAATGGTATAAATAATCCATACAACCACTTCCTTTTATGATATTATAGCATAAGAAAAAGCCTTTGTTAAGGCTTTATCTTATAGAGTTATTGTTAGTGTTTTAATCTCGCCTAATCTATTAATTGTAATAGTGAAGCTATCACCAATTTTATGTTTATAAAACTCAATAGAGAAATCAGTTTGCGATTTTATTTCTATATCATTAATCTTTGTAATAACATCTCCTATTTTTACACCTGCCTTATAGCTTGGTGAATTTTCTACTACTTCTTTTACAAACATACCTTTATCAATACCACTAGCTATATATACATTAAATGCATGATAATCTAGATATCTACTTTGATAAGTATCTTTTTGTGGTTCGTATAAATCATTAAACTTTAAACTAGCATATGCTTCTGAATAACCAGCATTTACTAAACTTGTTATAAAGTCATTTTTAAGTTTGTTCCAAAAATCATCAAATGTAGGATCATTATATATAATAATATTACTTACATTTAATACTGACATACCTAGTATAGGATTAATTACCGCATTTTCTTTTTCTTCTATTTCATCAATAGATTCTTCTACTAAATCACATCTAATCGCAAAGCACATTCCATCTATATCAGGGTCAGACATACTATGATTAGATAATTTAGAAACATTTATACCTATTAATTGTCCACTTAAATTTACAAGTGGTCCACCACTATTTCCAGCATTTATATCTGATGTATGTTGAATGTATTCACTTCTAATAGCTGAAACATTTCCTTTTGAAAATGTATTTATATATTGTAAGTATAATGGTGTACCCATCGCAAAACAGTATTGTCCTTGTTTTACATCATCAATATAAGCAAATGATACTACATTGTGTATTTCATAAGATGTAAAAGTAAGTACGGCAATATCATGATTCTCACTAACACCTAAAAGTGTAGCGCTAGTTGTAGCATTATTACTAGATAATACTTTAAATTTTTCTCCACCATTTACTACATGTCTATTTGTGACTAAATAATAAGTGTATGAATTATTAGAATTAATTACTCTTTTATATATTACTCCTGAGCCTAAGCTTGTAGCATCATCATCAGTTTCATCATCATAATTAAGTACAGCAAATGTTGCATTATTTAAGAATTCTGCAATATTACACATTTGATTTTCTAAATCTGATTCTAATACTTCTACTGTATTTCTTGTTATATGAGTAACATTTGATTTAGTAGTAGTTTTCGCGCAACCACTAATAGAAAACATTGTAAAAATACAAATAAAGCCTATTAATATTCTTTTCATAATAATCTACCTCCAAATAACATATTAGCATTATTAGTTGTAGCTATTTCAACTTCTTTAATATCTATATTTTTTAACTCAGCTATTTCTTTAGCTATTAAAGGAATATAATATGGGGCATTTCTTTTTCCTCTATATGGAGTTGGAGTAAGATATGGACAGTCCGTTTCTAAAACGAAATTAGATAAATCTAATTCTTTTACTACCTCTTTAACATTCTTCGCATTCTTAAATGTTACTACTCCACCTATTCCTATTTTTAAGTCTAACTTAATAAATTCCCTTGCCATTTCTAAGCTTCCACTATATCCATGCATTACGCCTTTAAGTGGCTTACCTACGCTCTTTAATACTTCTAGAGTATCTCCTATGGCATCTCTTGAATGTATTATTAGTGGTAAGTTATATTTAATAGATAATTCTATTTGTTTTAAGAATACTTCTTTTTGTAATTCTTTTTTAGAATCATCCCAGTAATAATCAAGTCCACATTCACCAATGCCTACAATATTAGGATTATTTTTAATTAAATCTTCTAAATAAGAAAAATAATTATCACTGTAATCATCTAGTTCTGTTGGATGTAGTCCAACTGTTGGGTAACAAAAATCAAATGCATTAGATAATTCTAGGGCTAATTTATTAGTTATTTTATTAAAGCCTACAACTATTAACTTACTAACATTTTGATTTAAGCATTCATTGATGACATTAATTCTATCACTATCGAATGCGCTATCAAAAATATGACAGTGTGTATCTATATACATTCTATCTACCTCTATTCTACTAAATGAATGTGATAATTATGTGTTAAACTATTAAAGTAAATGTGATATTTATTAATTTTGTTAAATCTTTTGGATTCATTTCTACTTGATAACCTATTTTACCTGCGCTAAAAGTTACTAAATCATAATTTAAGGCAGATTCATTCATAAATGTTCTAAAAGGCTTTTTCATACCTATTGGAGAACATCCACCATGAATATAGCCTGTTAAATCAAGTAGTTCTTTTGATTTAATCATTTCTATTGATTTTTCGCTAGCAGCACTTGCGGCCTTTTTTAAATCAAGTTCCATATTTACAGGAACAATAAATACATAATTTCTCTTTGAAGCACCTATTGTTACAAGTGTTTTAAACACTTTATTTGGATCTAAATTTAAGGTGCTTGCAACTTCCATACCATTAGTTATATTATTATCATAATAATGGGGAGTATAAGCTATTTTCTTTTGATCCAATATACGCATAACATTAGTTTTTTCCATTATTTCCAAATACCAATAACAGTCTCTCCATCAGGTACATCTTTTAAGATTGTGGCATTAGCTGCAATATTAACATTAGAACCTACAGTAACATTACCTAAGATTCTAGCACCTGTACCTATCATGACGTTATTCCCTACAGTTGGGTGCCTTTTTACATGATCAAATTTTCTACCGCCTAAAGTTACACCATGATATATTAATACATCATCACCTATAATTGATGTTTCACCAATTACAACTCCTGCGCCATGGTCTATAAATAATCTTTTACCAATTTTTGCGCCTGGATGTATTTCTATATGGGTAATGAATCTACCAATATACATAATAATTTCAGCAAGTAATTTTAATTTAATTTTCCAGAAGAAATGAGCAATTCTATAATATATTAGAATTTTTACTCCTGGATAAGTTAAAATAATTTGTAAGAAGTGTCTTGCGGCTGGGTCTCTTTTCTTTACTGATTTGAAATAATTAAATCCAATTAAATAAATTAGTAAATAAAATAGTACTATTGAGCCTAAGACTATTAATAATATAAAATACCATTCCATTATTTAATTACACTTAGATATTTTAGCCCTGAATCAGGTGAAATTGCTAAAATATTTCCCTTTCCTAAAGATTTTGCAGCAATAACTGCTGCTGCACTAGAAATGCCCAAAAATAGCCCTTTTTCGGCTAATTTTTGCATTTCAATAAAGCAGTCATCGCTTTTTACTGTTATAATTTCATCATAACTATTTGTATCTAGTACACTAGGTATAAAGTTTGCTCCTATACCTTGTATTTTATGACTTCCAGCATATCCTTTTGATAGTAGTGGAGATTCCTCTGGTTCTACTCCTATTACTTTAATATTAGGGTATACTTCTTTTAATCTTTTTGATAATCCTGTGATTGTTCCACCACTACCGATACTACAGACGATGTAATCTAGAGTCTTAAAATCACTTATGATTTCTTCGGCTGTTGTTTCATAATGAGCTAGTGCATTATCAGGGTTATCGAATTGTCCTATAATGTGATAATTCTTTTCTTTAACTAATTTATTAGCTAAATCTATTGCGCCTTTCATACCTAGGCTTCCATCAGTTAAGATTACTTCTGCACCATATGCCTTAATTGCTTTTATACGTTCAACGCTCATATTACTAGGCATAATGATTACTACTTTTAATCCTAATGATGGCCCAAGACAGGCTAGTCCTATCCCTGTATTACCACTAGTAGGTTCAACAATTGTATCACCACATTTTATATCTCCACGTTCTAGTGCTTTTATTAACATGTATTTCGCAGCTCTATCCTTAATAGATCCACCAGGATTATATCCTTCTAGTTTAATATAAATATTGTCATATTTAACTACTGGTGTATGACCTACTAAATCTAAGACATTATTATATATCATAATAATCACTCCTAACATACAGTAAATATTATATCATATTATATTAATATTTAAAAAGAAAATAGTAAATATGAAAACACTTTTTGAAAAATTTATTTATTATCTTTTCTTTTATCATAAATATGTTATAATACAATAGTTAGAAGGTGTTAATATGTGTTTTAAAAGTATTTATTTAAAACTATATAATATTATAGAGGTATCTAGATAAAGTAGATACCTCTTATTTTTTTGATAAAAATGAAGGGATAGGTATAATTTATGGAAGAAAAAAAGTATGAATTAATAAGATTTAATGATGGAGATTTTAGTTTAGATGTGAATGTTAGTCCCAGTGAAGATACTGTGTGGCTAACGCAAAAAGATATGGCTAATCTTTTTGGCGTAGATAGAACAAGAATAACACGACATATTAATAAAATAATTGAAGAGAACGAATTACCAATTTCAGTATGTGCGGAAAACGCACAAACTGCTTCTGATGGTAAAATTTATATAACCAAATACTATAATTTAGATATGATTATTGCTGTGGGGTATAGAGTAAATTCAAAACGTGGAACATTATTTAGACGTTGGGCTAATCAAGTTTTAAAACAATACCTACTAAATGGTTATTCAATTAATGAAAATAGAATAATGGCTTATCAATCCAATATTTTGCAGTTAGAAGCTAACTATTTAAATATAGAAAAAAGAGTTAAAGAAATTGAAGATGTTATTAAAATTCCAAATGAAAAACTATTATATGAAGGTGAAATAGTTGATGCATGTACATTTATTAGAAAGTTATTCTTTCTTGCTAAAAAAGAAATAACTATAATTGATCCTTATGCTGATAAGTTCTTATTATCAATGTTAGTTGATATCAAAGCTAATATTACAATTATTACTTCTTCTAGTTCATATTTAAACAATACTGAACTGCAAAAGAACATATCAATCACAAAGAATGATATTATTCATGATAGGTTTATCATAATAGATGAGACTGTCTATATGGTTGGAACATCATTTAATGAAATTGGCAAAAAAAGATTTGTGATTATTAAATCTAATAATCTAACTAAAGACAAGATATTAAGATAAGAGGTGAAAAAAATGGAAGAAAAGAAATACGAATTAATAAAATTTAATGATGGTGAGTTTAGTTTAGATGTTAATGTTAGTCCTAGTGAAGATACTGTTTGGCTATCACAAAATGATATAGCATTACTTTTTAATACAACAAAGCAAAATGTTAGTCTTCACATAAAAAATATTATTGCAGATAATGAACTTAGCGAACAATCAACTGTCAAGGATTTCTTTACAGTTCAATTTGAAGGAAATCGTAAAATAAGTAGAAAAATAAAAATATATAATCTAGATATGATTTTATCTATTGGATACCGTGTGAAATCAACTAGAGGGAATCTATTTAGACGCTGGGCTAATCAAATATTAAAGCAATACCTACTAAATGGCTATACAATTAATGAAGAAAGATGTCTCATATGCAGTTCAAGCATTTTAGAACTTAATAACGAAATCAAACAATTAAAAAATAAAATGCAAATTATGGAAAATACATTATATCAAGAAAACGAAAAACTATTATATGAAGGTGAAATAGTTGATGCATATGTATTTATTAGAAAACTATTTTTTCTAGCTAAAAAAGAAATAATAATAATTGATTGTTATGCCGACAAATTCTTATTAAGCATGTTAACTGATGTAAAAGTAAGTATCACAATTATTACTTCTTCTAACTCGTATTTGAATAATGTTAATTTACAAGAAAACATATTAATAATCAAAAATGATATCATTCATGATAGATTCATTATTATTGATGAAATAGTCTATATGATAGGTACATCATTTAATGAAATAGGTAAGAAAAGATTTGTGATTATTAAATCTAATAATCTAACTAAAGACAAGATATTAAGATAAGAGGTGAAAAAAATGGAAGAGAAAAAGTATGAATTAATAAGATTTAATGATGGAGATTTTGTTTTAGATGTAAATGTTAGTCCTAGTGAAGATACTGTTTGGCTAACACAAGATGAAATGGCAACCCTTTTTAACATAAATGTTCCTGCTATAAATAAACACATCAAGAAAATTATAGAAGATGGAGAGTTGACAGAATCAACAATTTCCTTTTTGGAAAAAGTTAGATTTGAAGGTTCTAGAATAATAAAGCGTAATATCAAAATTTATAATTTGGATATGATTATTTCTGTAGGATATAGAGTTAATTCTAAACGTGGAATATTATTTAGAAAATGGGCTAATCAAGTTTTAAAACAATATCTACTAAATGGTTATTCAATTAATGAAAATAGAATAATGGCTTATCAATCCAATATTTTGCAGTTAGAGGCTAATTATTTAAACATAGAAAAAAGGGTTAAAGAAATTGAAGATGTTATTAGAATTCCAGATGAAAAACTATTATATGAAGGTGAAATAGTTGATGCTTATACATTTATTAGAAAGTTATTCTTTCTAGCTAAAAATGAAATAACTATTATTGATCTTTATGCTGATAAATTCTTATTATCAATGTTAGTTAATATCAAAGTTAATATTACAATCATTACTTCTTCTAGTTCATATTTAAACAATACTGAACTACAAAAAAACATATCAATTATCAAAAACGATACCATCCATGATAGGTTCATCATAATTGACGAAACAGTTTATATGATTGGCACATCATTTAATGAGATTGGAAAAAAAAGGTTTGTTATTATTAAGTCTAACTATTTAACTAAGGATAAATTATTAAAATAACAAAAAAGGAGACTCATTTGAGCCTCTATTTTAATAATTCCTTTACTTTTTTTAATTTAACGCTAAGTTTCCATTCATTTTTTTCATCATCATATAAATAACGAGTTATATCTGTAGTATCATCTTCATTATATTTATATTCCACTTTAGAAAATAATTTTTCTTTATCATTATAAAGCGAGTAGATAGTTACTAATTTTTCTTTGTTATCATCGCTATAATCATAAACTATTTTCCCATGAGTTATATCTCCTAGTTCACTAGATTCAACAAACATGCTATCATAATTGGTATACATTGTTTTTATGTTGTTATTATCATCATATTCAATTCTTTCTCTTTCAACTGGATTACTCCATGTTTGAGTATTTGAATCATAATTCATAAATTCAACAGTTGTAGTTTTTAAATTAGATGAATTATAAGTATATTCTTCTTTTGATTCAATAATGTATGTACTAGTATTAAGGTCATATGAGCTTTTAATTGTTTCAATTAAATTATTATTACTATCATATGAATAATCTTCTTTTCCTCTAATAGTATATTCATCATTTTCTTTATTCTTTTCCTTTTCAATTCTACATATTAATTTATCATTAATATAACTAAATTCATATATTATTTCATTAATTCTTAATTCAGCTATATCAGAAGATGAAAGTCTTTTTACTAATAATCCATCTTCATATATATATTCCTCTAAAGAATAAATATTATTCCATTTATTATTTTTATAATTAGAATATCTAGCTCCAAATTGAATTTTACCTAGTTCATCATATATAATTTCAGTTTTTGTAGATTCTAACCACTTATCCTTCTTATCATCATAATAATATTCAATAAGAGAAAATTTTGTCCCTTTACCTTCATAATCATAAGTTATTTTCTTTTTACTTTTACAACCTGTTGCCCCAAGTAATAGTAATGCACCTAATAATATTGTTAGCTTTTTCATTTTATATCACCCTATATTATTATATCATATAATTCTTTATAAAAAAGAGTCTCTTATGAGACTCTAATTATTTGTATTCTTTAGTAAAATATTCTAGTTTTCTATTTGTGTGCCATTTGTATGGATCTTCTTCAGTTAGAGAATGTGTATCTGTTTTTAGCTCGTTATTTTTATCATATTTATAATCATTTTTTTCAGCCATTAATAAGCTTCCTGTTGTTTTGTCATTATACCTTATAGTTTTTGATAACAAATTATTATTAGAATCATAAGTATAATCAATAGCACATATTTCTTTATCACTAACAGTAACTAAATCAAAAACTTTTTCATTTTTTAATAAATTATTTTCATATGTCTTTATTGTTTCTGTTTTAGTTATACCTTCACTATCAGTACATTCATATGTTTTTTTAATTACATTATTATTTGCATCATATTCATAAGCAGTAGTTTCATCAAAATTTGTAAGTACAGAATGAGAGCTAGTAGAATGGCTTAAGATATTATTAGATGAATCATAAGTGTATTCCTCTATTATATCTTCTTTCCAAGTATCACTATTATTATCATAACTACTTATTGTTTCTTTTTTTAGATTGTTATTTGCATCATAAAGATATTCATTCTTAGATGAAAGTTTTAATTCCCCTTTATTTAAATAATCTTTATAAAAAGTTGTAGTTTGAGTTAAAATAGTACCTTCATATGTATATTCAATCCTTTTAACTGGTGATAATACACTTTCCCCATCTTTTACTACATATTCATCAATATCTTTTTCTATAAGTTGGTTATTATCATTATATTTAAAAGTATGTAATACACTTAACTGTAATTCACCATTTTTATTTTCATAAAAAACATGATATAATTGTTTTCCTGTTAAATCATATATTTCTTCTTCTTTAAATACTTCAAACCACTTATTGTCCTTATTTTTATAATAATTTATATTTCCTTTTGAATAGCCTTTACCATCAAATTTAAAATCGTTTTTGTTGCTCTTTGTTTTACAACCAAATAAACATGTAATTAAACCTAAAGAAAGCAATAATTTAGTAATCCTCATTTTATATCACCCCAAAATATTATACCATAAATTATAAAATTAAAAAAGAGACTCATAAGAGTCTCTAATTTAGTTCAAATTATTCGATAACTGTTGTAACTGAACCAGCACCTACTGTTCTACCACCTTCACGGATAGAGAACTTAGTTCCTTGTTCAATTGCAATTGGGTGAATTAATTCAACGATCATTTCTACGTTATCACCTGGCATAACCATTTCAACGCCTTCTGGT
>JAEEGL011704634.1_pt1 | contig 35402 bp, 29 predicted proteins | sample 9134231 | NCBI WGS metagenome assembly JAEEGL01 (sample SAMN16246548, study PRJNA631951) | gut metagenome | biome: gut microbiome; feature: rumen; material: fiber-attached | host: Bos | place: Iran: Karaj | collected 2018-10 | reverse complement strand
TTGCATTATTTTTATCCGTATCATTTATTTCGATATCACTTGATGAGGGTGGATTCTTCTCTTATATCGCAGTTAAATTTATAAATAGATTTAAGAATAATCAGTATATATTATTCTTCTCTTTATATTTATTAATATCAATATTAACAATATTTACGTCAAATGATATTGTTATATTAACATTTACTCCATTTATTCTATATTTTTCAAAAAGAGGAAATATTAATCCTATTCCATTTTTAATTATGGAATTTGTCGCAGCGAATACTTATTCAATGTTACTACCAATAGGAAATCCCACTAATATATATTTATCAAGTATATATGAGCTTGATTTCATTAACTATCTACAAAAAATGATTATACCTACTATATTTATAGGTATTACATCAATATTAATTCTTCTTTTATTATTCCATAAGGATTTAAACAAAAAGATTGAAGTATTTGATGAAAAAGATGTATATATTAAAAACAAATATATCTGCATTACATCATTAATTCATTTATCACTTACTACTATTTTATTAGTTATAAGTAATTATATTAATATAGAAATGTGGTTAATTGCTGTTTGTTTTGCAGGAAGCTTATTAATATTTATAATTACTTATGCAATAACTAAAAAGAATCATTTATATATTACAAGACCAATTAGAAGATTACCATTTAGCCTAATTCCATTTATTATTTCTATGTTTATTATAATAATGGCCTTAGAATCATTTGGTATTTTTGGAAATATAAGTGCACTATTTGATAAAATAGAAAATGATAATTTAAAAGAAATCACATATTTAATTTCATCTACATTATCTTGTAATTTAGTTAATAATATCCCAATGACTATTGCCTATGGTTCAATACTTTCAAATACAACTAATATGAATTTAATTTATTCTACTATAATTGGATCAAATATAGGTGCAATTTTATCTCCTGTTGGGGCACTTGCTGGTATTATGTGGATTAGAATATTAAAACAAAATAATGTTGAATATGGATTTACTAAATTTATAAAAAACGGATCAATAATTACTTTAGCATTATTAATTGCAGGAAGCCTTGCTCTTCTTATAATATAAAAGCTCATTTGAGCTTTTTTTGTTTTAAAATATTTTTCATTAAATTTGTAACATTATTATATATAAATTTTTATACAATTGTTTTATAATGCAAATAAAGTAAGGGGGAAAATAGTTTATGAAAAGAAAGCTATTCGGGTTAACTTTAGGTTTTGCATCTATCTTAGCTTTAGCAAGCTGTGGGTCAAATCAAAAGTATGTTACAAAAGATATAAACGTTTATCGTAATAAGGGTGTTGTTGATAAAACATTTCCTGTAAGATTCTATGAAGAAACTCCAAATATTCCATATGTTGAATTTAATTCATATTACAAGGAATTCTTTGGAACTGAATATAACTTAACAAGGGATAATGATTTATATACATATTCTTCATCAACTGGTGATTATATTACTATTGATACAAAAAATGACATTATGTATTCAAAGGATATTGATTTTTTAAGTTCAACTGCATTTTTAACACCATCAAATAGTAAAACATATTTAAACACTACTAATCTTTATCAATCTACACCAACTGAAAGAATTGTTAACTTAAATGACTATCATATTGATATACATGGTGATGGTAAATTGTACGCACCACTAAACTTTTTAAGTAGCTTATCTGGTGGTGGACTACTTTATACAGTTGCCTATAATACAAAGGATATTTATGTAATTGATTATCAAAATTATTTAAATAATGAAGAGGCTCATAATCCTAATTATTATGGTGATGATTATTTAGAACCTATATTTGATTTAACTGTAACAAGACCTTCTGATTTAAGTTTATATAGCTATGGTCAATTATGCTTCAATTTTGATATTATAAGAGGATATACAGCTCAATTAATATTTGGTGATAACAATTTAGTGTCATTAGGCTTAAATGGACTATTAGAAACATATTATCCAAAAATTAAGGAATGCTTATTAAACGAGAATAAAAAGGAATACTTCTTTGGTTATATTTTATTATTCGCTGGCTTATATGATGGTGGACATACTGGAGCTTTAACAAATGTTCAAAGTCTTGTAGAAAGACATGATAATTTTGAACAAATTTATAAGGATGCACTAACAAATTATACTACTGCATCAACAAAAAAAGCTATGAAGCAAAAAATTATAACTGCTAAAACTCAATTAGGATTTCAAATGGATGCGACTACAGGATTTTACTATAGATATGATAGTGAATCTAAAACAGCATTAATTGGATTTGATTCATTCTTTACTGATTTCGCATCTTGGGATGATTTTTATAATGGTAAGAAAACAATAGATGATATAGCGTTTAATAAGGACACATACGCATTTATTAGAAAATCATTCTATCAAGCAAAAAATGATGGAGCTGAAAATTTAGTATTAGATATCGCATCTAATGGTGGAGGAAATACAGCAGCCTTATGTGGTATAGCAGCACTATATACTGGCGGAAAAGGTGAATATTCAGAAAATAATATATTTAATAAAACTAGAACTACTGAATATTTTGATGTTGATATTAATTTAGATGGTCAATTTAATGAATTAGATGTGGCTGAAGCTAATAGCTTTAATTTCAATTATGCAGTAATTACTTCTCCTATTTCATTTTCATGTGGTAACGCATTACCAAGCGTATTAAAAGAAGCTGGTGTTAAAATAGTTGGTCTAAGAAGTGGTGGAGGATCATGTGCAGTATCAATTGCTTCTACTGCTGATGGATTATTCTATACAAAGAGTAATAATCATAATTTCACAAATAAATCAGGAGATAACTTTGATAGTGGTGTTCCACTTGACCATGAAATAGATGTTATGGGCACTGATGGAAAATATGATTTTACTAAATTATATACATTTAACTTTAAAGAATATTTCGATTCATTAAAAAACAATCAACAATAAAAATAAAAACTAAGAGGTCGACTCTTAGTTTTTTATTTCATATAAAATTTTTTAAGGCATTATATTATTTTTTGCATCAATTACAAAGTCTGCTTCAAGCTTTTCATTACCGAAGCCATTATCGATACCTACAGTAACGAAGCCTCTCTTTTTACCTTCTAGGATATACTTATTAACATCCTCGAATAAAATTACGTCTTGGCCTTCTGCATTTTTAAGTATATTTTTGAAAATATAATCATAATAATAAGGCTTAGTTTTATTTCCTTCAACAATAAAAGTGTTGACATCAGAGAAATAACCGCCTAAATTCCAAGCTTTTATCATCTTTTTAATAACTGATCTACTTTGAGCTGATACTAAGAAAATTGTAATACCAAAAGTATCTTCTAAAACTTCTCTCATAAATTTGAATGGTTCAGACTTACTTAATACAAGCTTCTCAGCTATTTTACTTCTTTCCTTAGAATATTTTTCATACCCTTTTCCCTTATCTCCACCGATATTGATGTTATAATCCTTTTCAATTTCAGGTAGGAATACTTCTTCAGGCTTTCCTAAATAAGTATAAATGTGTTCAATGTCAACCTCAATTCCAAATCTTTTCTTTAAGACAAGGTTATGAGCTTCCCATTGAATTCTTTCGGTATCAGCGATTGTACCATCTAGGTCAAAAATGTATGCACGCTTGTTACCTAATAGTTTTCTAAAATTCTCTGTCATACTATCATCCTTTTCTCTATCCAAAATATCTTTATATCATTATATTACATTTGCAAACTTTTGTCAAAAACGTTTTCGTTAATTGATAAAACAAAAAAAATATTAGTTAAAAAACTAATACTTTTTAATTGTTTTTATTTCATATGGTGTTACTTGGTAAACATAATAATTTAACCAATTATAAAATAAAATGTTCGCTGTTGAACGCCATATTACATTGATGTCTCCATCAATATAATAATTTTTTGGTTCATTAATAGGTAAGCCCTTATCTAAATCTCTTTTATATTCTTTATCTAAGGTATACTTATCATATTCTAGATGACCAAGTAAGAATAATTTTTTATTATCAGATGATTTAATTACAGTCGCACCTGCTTCTTTTGATGATGCAAGAACAACTAAATCCTTATTATTAAATAAATCAGCATCATTAATCTTTGTATGTCTTGATTGAGGAATATAGAATATATCATCAATTCCATTTAATAATGCTTCATATAAAACCATCTTTTTGTGTGGGAATACTCCAAATAATTTATTTGGAAGTAATTCCTTATTAATACCATAATGGTAATATAGTGCAGCTTGTGCTCCCCAACAAATATACATAGTTGATGTAACATTCTTATCTGCGAATTCAAATATTTCTTTTAATTCATCCCAATATTCTACTTCTTCAAATTCTAATGTTTCAACAGGAGCACCTGTTATAATCATACCATCAAATGATAAATTCTTAATTTCATCAAGTGATTTATAGAATTCATCCATATGTGACTTAGAAACATTTTTAGCTTCATATGTCTTAGTTTTTAAGAATGTTAATTTTACTTGAAGTGGTGTATTTGCAAGTAATCTTGCAAGCTGTGTCTCTGTTTCAATTTTTGTAGGCATCAAATTTAATATTAGAATCTCAATAGGTCTAATATCTTGTGATTCTGCCCTATTTTTATTCATAACAAAGACATTTTCACCCTCTAAAATTTTATAGGCCGGTATTGACTTAGGAATTAATATTGGCATTAAATATTCTCCAAAGCCTGACTTAAATCAGAAATGATATCCTCTATATCATCAATACCAACAGAAAGACGAATTAAATTATCAGGAATACCAGCCTTTTTTAAATCTAAATCTGATAATTGTCTGTGTGTTGTTGATGCAGGATGAAGTACACAAGTTCTTGAATCAGCAACGTGTGTAACCATCTTGATCATTTTTAAATTTTCCATGAACTTAACTGCTTTTTCTCTTCCGCCTTTAACACCAAAAGACATCATACCTGTTACACCCTTTGGCATATATTTATTTGCAATTTCATAATATGGATCTGTCTTTAATGATGGATGATGAATCCATTCAACATTCTTATTTTCACTTAAGAATTTAGCAACCTTAGCTGCATTAGATACAGTTCTTTCCATTCTTAATCCTAATGTTTCCATACCTAGGTTAGTTAAGAATGCGTTCATTGGTGACATAATAGCGCCTAAATCACGAATCATTTGAGCTAAGCACTTAGTTACAAATGCAGTCTTATTTAAATCTGCATAGACAAGTCCATGATAAGATTCATCAGGCACATTGAATTCAGGATATCTTTTATTATTCTTAAAATTAAATGTACCTAAATCTACAATAATTCCACCTAATGCAACTGCATGTCCATCAAGATATTTACTTGATGAATATAGTGCAACATCAGCACCATAATCCTTAACCTTAATTAATGCTGGAGTTGAAAGTGTATTATCAACAAAGAATAAAATATTATTATCCTTTGCAACCTTACTCCATTTATCAAAATCAAGAACTACTATTGTAGGATTAGAAACAGTTTCTGCAAAAATAATCTTTGTATTTTCATCAACTAATTTATTAATTTCTTCATAAGATGCGTTTGGATCAACGAATCTTGTTTCAATACCATATTTAACTAGTGTAGTTTTAAATAAATTAAATGTTCCACCATATATTTGATTAGATGAAATTATATTATCTCCACTATTACATACATTTAAAACGGCAAGTAGTGTCGCACTCATACCAGATGCACAGGCAATAGCTCCAACACCATCTTCTAATGCGGCCATTTTAGATTCTAATACTCTGTTTGTTGGATTTGAAAGACGAGTATAGAAAAATCCATCTCTTTTTAAATCAAATAAATCCGCCATTTCTTGTGCAGTATCATAAGTAAATGTTGTTGATTGAACAATCGGAGTAACATTTGCATCTCCACTTTTTGGATTATAACCTGCTCTTACGCATAAAGTATCAAATTTAGCCACTATAACACCTCATTTTAAAAAAATTTAAATTATTTTATCATTATATTATAACTCTGTCAATTATATAGCCTCTGCTTCACTTATTAATTCTTGAATATTTGATTTAATAAGTGAGTAAGTTTGCACGTTAAATGGACTATTAAATTCAGCTTCTTCTAAAGCTTCATTAAAATCTTCTTCGTATTCACAAAGCTTTAAATACTTACTTTTAGCTAAGTCAAAATCTGATTTTGAATCATTATATAAAGCTATTGAAGGAATTGCACTTACTGCATAGGAAATATAATATATAGAGTTTCCAAACTCAACTTTTCTCCAATATCTTCTAAAATTAATATTTAATATTGAATACATATCACCAAGTAAATCTTCTGCTATTTCTTCTATCTTTTGATCAAAATCAACATTTTCATATGATGTAAGTTTATATGTATATAGTTCAAATTGTGAAACAATAGTTGCTATAAATACTGATTCAAGCGCATCTAGTATTTCATATAGTTTTACTAGCTTTTCAACCTTTTCATTTCCTAAGATATTTTCTTTATCCAAATATGAAACAAATAATATTTCATCAGATTGCGAATGAGTTTCAGCTAAATCAAGGTCTGATGTTGATGATTTATTATTATTCATTGCATAGTAATGTCCAAATTCATGTGATAGGGTAAGAGAAGTAAAATAACCATATCCAATATAAATTATAGGACTCTTATAATGATATAAGAAGGTTGTAAATGCACCATCTTGAGAAGTTTCATCCTTATAGTATTGGAAATAATTATTTCCTATCATATCATCCCATGTAGATTTAAATGTTCCACCCATATATTCCTTATAGCCATTAAAATAATTTAATGCTCTATTTCTTGATACTGATGTTCCACTATCCTTAAGAAGATTTTGAAATAAACTTCTTTCAGATGTAGATAAGGAATTTAATACTTTTTTATATTCTTGATATATATCATAAAATGAGCTACTTAACTCATTCTTTGCATAATTGTAAATATTTTGGGCATCAGATTCAGTATATTTTCTTCCATATGAATCATACATATATTCAATATAATTATTAAAACCCTTTTTACTTGCTATTTCATTATTTAATTCTAAATATTCTATATATTTACTAAAGCCTGAATTAACTAATTCTGTATCAGATAAAGCTCCCATCTCATCTTCAATTTCTTCTTGAGATAATCTTAATTGAGTTAATTCATCTGATTCTTTTGCATCTAAGGCATCTTGGATATCATCTTCAGTCCATCCATTATAAAAATTATCTCTGTAATCTGAATTGTAAACCTTAGTATAGTAGTCTAAAATATATTTTCTTACCTCAATAAAATATGAGTACATATTCTTCTTTTCAGTTAAATTATCGCTTGTTTTATTAATACAATATCTTATATTTGAAATTGTATAATATGATTGAATTTCATAAAATTTAGAAAATACATAATTAACTAAAGATACAAAATTATAAGTACTTGTTGGATTATCTGTTTCATAATCCAAATCTTCCATTTTACTTCTAATAATTATCATATCTGATTCTTTAAAATCATATTCAAGCTTAAAATCACTTGCTCTTTGAGAATTACCATTTGGATTAAAATACCAATTTAGATTACATGATGATAAAAATGAAAGTAAAAAAAGAGATAAAAAAAGCATAAAAACTAATTTAATTTTTTTCATTTTCATCACCTCTTTTTTTTTATATATTTTACCACTTGAAAGCCTTAAAAACAATAAAGTTAAAAAAAGAGATACATAAATGTATCTCAATTTTTCTTATCTAGGGATTGAATCAATCCATTTCTTTAAAGAACCATCTAAGAAGTCTTCTCTTCTTGCGAATAAATAAGTATATTCATTTATCTTAGTAGTTCTACCATCTAAGGCAACAGTCGCTCCAATGAAGAAGGCAAGATACTTATTTCCTACCTCTTCATTTAAATTCTTAAAGTTTAAGCAAACTGGATTACCATTTTTAATTTCTAATACTAAATCTCTAGCTGCTTCTTCATTATCAGTCATTTGCTTCATGATAATTCTTTCAGCTGCAGCTTCGATTTTTTCCTCCTCTTGAGGTTTATTACGACTAAATAATCCCATTATTCATTTTCCTTTCTAACAGCAGGAAGTACTGCTGCTTTAACGCCTTGACGAACCATAATTAATGTTGTATCAACATATTCTTGTAAGATATCCATTCTTTGAGGAGGGCAGGCAATGATAACTTGAAGTGGCATTGATGAAATGAAGTTCATCATAGCACGCATACGGTTACCATCCATCTTATCGAATACTTCGTCGAACATTACAATACCAATTGGATCTCCACCAGTAAATCCTGACTTTTGGTATACACGAACGAATGATGCGATGATCGCAACATAGAATGGAACCTGTGTCTCACCACCGGATTTTTCCTTAAATACCTTAGAATATGTCATTGTATCACCATCTGAATTGATGATCTTAATATCATAATCCATGTATGTACGATAATCAGTGAACTTATTGATAGCACCATTTGAATTTAATTCATCCATTGATAAGCTTTCAAATAATTCTCTAATTTGTTCATCATATTTATTTTGGAAGTCATATGTGAATAAGCCTTGGTTAATATCAACTAAATCTGATGTAACCATATCATAGAATTGTGCATATTCACTTGAACGAGGGAATACGAATTCATAGTGATCATTACCAAATGTAATACCTGCAAGTGTTTCATTAATCTTTTCGATTTCTTGTTCAGCACTTAGGATATTATTTCTTAGCTTAGCAATGAAGTCTTCCTTGAATACTACTTCAGCTGATTCTCTTGCTTGACGTACCTTTTGCTCATATGAAACAAGCTCACTCTTTTCAAGCTTATTTAATTCAGCTTGGAACTTATTCATTTCAGTTACACCAACTGATAAAGTTGAATTAAATTTATTAATATAAGCATATTGCTTAGCTATTAATGTCTCAGATAAAGTATTGTAGCTTGATTCTTCAGTACTATATCTTTCCTCATATTGAGCTAAAGCTTGCTTAAATGACATACCAGATACGATATTTTGGTATTCTTCCTTAGCTCTTTCAACGATTAATGCATTATCTCCTGCAAGTTGAGCAAGTGACTTAGAATAATCAACTAATTCATTATTCTTAATCTCAATTTGCTTATTTAAAGCATCGATTCTAGAATTGATTCCACCAATTTCCATTGAAATTGACATCTTCTTTTCTTCATTTGCCTTAATTGTTGCTTGAGTCTTATTAAAATCATCCTCAATTTCAGATGCAGTCTTAGCCTTCTTACGGTTCTTTTCCTTCTTTAAGTCATCTAAAGAAGCTCTTTCCTTTTGAAGCTCTAAGGCCTTATTTAAGTCTTCAACTAATGCACCAATATTTAAGCCTTGTAAATATTCAATTTCATTATTTAACATTTCAGATTGAGAATTTAATTCAGTATACTTACTCTTAGCCTCAAGTGCCTTCTTTTGCCAAATTTCATTTAGCTTTTGAGCAGCACCTTTACCCATTAATGGCTTTTGAACATTAGGGTTAAGGTTAGTTGTTGTATAGCCTCTATAAATTAAACCATCATTTGTAATAGCTGTTTGATACTTTTCAAGCTCAGTAACATCATCAACCATGATTACAGAACCAGCTGTATAGTTGATATAGCATCTAGCATCCTTGTTTTCACAGTCAATAATAGATGCGATTGAGTTCTTCTCATATGAATCATATTTTGATATTTGCTTAGTATTAACTAAACCTATACCATAGATACGATATCTATTTTTGATTCTATTAAAGATTTGAAGTGCTTGATCATAATATCTAGGCTCAACAATGAACATGTATCTACGATTACCTAAATATATTTCAACTGTATCTGCCCACTTAGGATCAGTGATTTCACAAAGCTCTGCTAAAATATGAACAGAAATATCATAATTATAGATACGCTTTAAACCCTCTTGAATTTCTTCTCTAATTGCAATTAATTGAGGATTAAAGTTAACCTTATTTTGCTCTAAATCCTTTAAAGAAAGCTTAATTGCATTAATTTCAGAAATAATTTGAGAGATTTGTGATTGAATTTGACCTAATTCTTGGTTCTTCTTATTTATAACACCAGAAATACGGTTATTTAAATCACGAAGTCTAATCTTAGTCTCTTCAACTTGTTGAGCATTAATTAATGATAAATTAACACTTGCAAGCTCATTATAAATCTTATCATTTGATAAAGCCTTTAATTCATTTACAGTTGCGTTAAATTGAGCACTTCTCTTTAAGAATTGTTGCTCATTAGCCTCTAATACTTGAATATTTGCTTGAGTCTTTAGAATTTGACGAGATGTAAATTCATCTGCCTTAAATTCTTCATTATTAGAAAGCATATTATAAAGCTCACGAGAACGCTCTTGAAGTGATTGAGTTTCACCTTCAAGATCATATAATGCTTGATTCTTTGTTTCTCTAGATGATTCTTCCTTAAGAATTGCTTTCTTGCAATCTTGGATTTCATTTTTGATTCTTTCAACATCGAATAAATGCATTAAATATTCTAAGTATGCCTTATTCTCTTCAATCTTTCTAATTTCTTGATATACGAAATCAATTTCCTTTAAATCAGAAATCTTAGCTTGAATTTGCTTTAAGGTAATTTCAAGCTCCTTATAAGCTCTGATTGATTCTTGAATTGCAGTTACATCAATTGACTTTTCTTCTAAGATATTTTGATAGATGAACTCCTTAACATCAGCGATTGGCTTGAATGCTAATGCCTTTGGTATTAATCTATAGAAATCTTCATTAATTGAACCGAATGCATTTCTAAATCCACGCTTTGCCTCCTTCTTTGTTAAGTAATATTCAAAGAGTGGATTGTGCTTTCTGAAATCAACTGTACCATAAATAGTCTTCTCATCAGAGATAAACATTGAATCTACAATTGGCTCTTCACTCTTATAGAATAAAGTCTTAACTGGAAGTTGCTCACCAAATGCATCAACTACAGCACCAACTGTGAAGTTATTTCCTGTCTTTTCATCATGGAATTCTAAGGCAACGTGACCAGAAACATCACCATTTCTTAAATATTCCTTATCATCGATACCAAGCTTACACTTAATATAACCCTTTAAATCTCTTTTACCCTTTTCGTTTGCGGCAAGGTTAAATTGAGTATCACCTGCAGTTAAAACAAATGTAATGGCATCCATGATTGTTGATTTACCAGATGCGTTAGGACCAGTAAGTAGAGTATTACCATTAATAGTTATTGTTTCATTTGATAGGTAATGCCAGTTTATTAATCTAACTTTAACTAATTTTTTCACTCTACTTTACCTCCTCTTGTGATATTCTTTGGATTGTATTAAATACCTCTGTTACATCCTCTGACTTAATTGCAAGTAGGATTGTAGGTAGAATTACAATCTTTGTTGTACTTGATGATACATCACCAATATAATCAATTAAATTATATCTACGGAATAATCTTACTGCACTTACTAGGTCAGTCTTATTTAATTTCTTTTTGATTTCTAACATATCGTATTTTTGATGAATATCAGATACATTACATACGATATTCTCATTTAATGATGTATCCTTTGCTTTTTCATGATATAGAAGTCTTAAAATTAAAAGGATAATTGATTCATCTCTTCTTAGCTTTAAAGTATTAAGAGGAGTTGCACCTGTTAATTCTACTGCTCCAAGTTGAATATCAAGTGTTAATTCATATCCTAATATTCTAAAGAATTCATCAAATACTTCTTTATAGCTCATTAAAAAGTAATAAGATTCTTTATTATCTTTTTTATCTCTTGATAAATATGTACATGCTAGTAACTTATTAGCTGTATCCCTAAATTGTGTTTGCTGTGTAACAGTCATTTTCTCTAATGCGTCTAACATTTTATATCTCCTTAAAATAGTGTTTTCTTAATCTCAAAATCCTTGATTGTAAATCTCTTTGTATCAATAATATTATCTAATATAGATACAACATATTGACGTTCAGCAGCGTAAATTATGCAATATACAGTCATTAGGAATTCTTCATTTGTACAATCGTAATATAAAACATCTGATGCTTTAAATACTGAATCCTTTAAGTGAGCCTCAAGATATGCCTTGATTTCATCCTCATTATATGAATTCTTAAATTGACTTAAGAAATCATCTGTCATTTCAAATCCAGTTAAGCCTATATCATCAAGTGTTTGATTATAATTTCTTTGGTAGCTACCACGAGGTTGATATAAACTATATTCACCATTCATAATCTTCATTTGTGGAATAGTATATAGTGAATCAACAAGTCTCATAGCCTTATCAACATTACCTTCCTTATTAGTATCTCTAATGTACTTTAAAATACCATTTAGTTTACCAATAATATTATCGTCTTCTGTTAATAAGAATTTGATCTTACCAATTGTTGAATTAATATAATTTCTATTTTTGTTATCAATTTCAGTAATGAAATCCTCAATAGCATTAAATGCATCGATTACTTCATCTATTAATCTAATTGATCTATTGATTGCGTCATCTTCTGTTTTTGTATAAGCAGCATAGTTTTTAGATATTGCCTTTACAATTGTTTCATCCTCTTGCATATGCTCAAGAGCTGTAATGATATCTAGTCTATATCTATCGATATTATCTGATACCTTTAATTTAACGTAGCTCTTATCATAAATATCATTCTTATAATAAATAAGCTTTTCCATTAAATCCTTAATTTCTGTGTTTTCTACAACTGATGTTATATAATCCTTCATTCTAGCATCAAGTCTTCTAATTGCTCTAATTAATTGCTTAGTATTTGAATATACTAATTGGAATGTTAAAGCATAATCGATATTATCCTTTTGTGATAATAATGAATAAATAGAATAAATATAGCCTTGATATTCATTTGGATTAATAAAATCAGATGGTAATTCGTCTTCATTATATTCAAATTGAGGATATGCATTAATTAAAGCCTCACAGATTGTAATAGCATCATCCGAGAAGTTTAAAACCTCAATGTAATCATTCGTAATATCAACATAAATCCAACCACATTCTTCCATTCTTCTTAAAATATAATTTGCAAGTTCCCTCTTGCTAGTTGGATTTGATTCCTCGTCTTCTTCATCCTCGACATCATATAAATAATTTTTGTTAGAATCTAAGAAAATAGTTAAGTCATCTACAACTATTTTTTTGTCGATTCCAAGGATAGTTCCTGTCTCGTATACCTTAAAAACCTGTAATATACTTGCAAGATAAATCCTCTTATTTTTAGAAGCTAATAATGAAAAGAAGTTGTCTGGGACCATATCAAAAAAATCCATCCAAAAAAACTCCCTTCCTCTTTATAATATATCATATTAATTTTAACAAAAATGGCTTTCTTATTCAATGAAATCCCTTTCAAAAAATAGAGATTTTTTAACTTTTTTTTAGATTTTTTTTGATTATACAAAAATATCATATTTTCAAGTAGTTTACTAAATTTTGTTAAGTTTTTTTGATTACTAAAATAAGTTTAATATACTATATAAAATATAGTATAAATAACTAATATACGTAAATTTCAATAACTTATAAATTATTTTTAATTACAAGAAAAATAAAACACATAAACCAACCAAATTCATGGTCAATTTATGTGTTATTTTACTATACGTTAAACTTGAATAGTAAGACGTCTCCGTCTTGTACCTTATAGTCTTTTCCTTCTTGTCGAACAAGACCTGCTTCTTTTGCCTTAAGCATTGATCCAGACTTAACTAAATCATCATATGAAACAGTTTCTGCACGAATAAATCCACGCTCAAAATCTGTATGAATAATACCAGCGCATTGAGGAGCAAGCATACCACGCTTAAATGTCCACGCTCTACATTCATCAGGTCCTGTTGTAAAGTATGTTGCATAGCCTAATAAATCATATGTTTCTCTAATTAATTTATTTAATCCTGGTTCAGTAACACCATAGTCCTCTAGGAATAATGCTTTCTCTTCATCATCAAGCTCAGATAGCTCTGCTTCAATTTGAGCTGATATTGCAATACACTTAGAATTATTTTCCTTAGCATAATTTAAAAGCTTAATATAATTAGGATCCTTTGATGGATCTGAAATATATTCTTCCTTTACATTTGCGATATACATAAATGGCTTATTAGTTAATAATTGATAGCCATTTACATATTTTAATTCTTCAGTTGAAAATTCCATAGTTCTAACTGGAACTTCATTTAAAAGACTTTCTTCTATTCTTTTTAATAATGCATATTCAATTGGTGCATCATCTATTTTAGATTGAGCCTTCTTTTCAATCTTTGGAATTCTTTTTTGAACCTGCTCTAAATCTGAGAATATTAATTCTAGATTTATAATATTTGCATCTCTAATAGGATCAACATTTCCTTCAACGTGAGTTACATTAGAATCCTCAAAGCATCTTACAACCTCTAATATCGCATCACAGTTTCTAATATTACCTAAAAATTGATTTCCAAGTCCTTCACCTTTTGATGCTCCTTTTACTAAACCTGCAATATCTGTAAATTCACATGTTGCAGGAGTTGTTTTTTTAGGATTATACATACCTGATAAAACATATAATCTTTCATCTGGTACATTTACCATACCTACATTTGGTTCAATTGTTGCAAATGGATAATTTGCAGCAAGAGCACCTGCTTTTGTTATCGCATTAAATAATGTTGATTTTCCTACGTTAGGTAAACCAACTATACCTGCAGTTAAAGCCATTTTTACTATCTCCTTAATACTACTTTAAATATAAATCATTATAAGCCTTTATAGAATCAGCAATAACCTTCTTTGCTTCATCTACACCATAAACATCATAAACAGTTGTATGCTTATTTTCAAGCTGCTTATATACTGTAAAGAAATGTCTAATTTCTTCAAATTTATGTTCTGGAAGCTCTGATATATCATTATAAACATTCATTGATGGGTCATTGATACATACTGCAATGATTTTTTCATCAATATCATCATCATCAATCATCTTAACTACACCAATTGGCTTAGCTCTTACTAATACAAGTGGGTCAAATGCTTCATCACATAAAACTAATACATCAAGTGGGTCTCTATCTTGTGAATATGTCCTTGGAATAAAACCATAATTTGCTGGATAGTGAGTTGATGTATATAATATTCTATCAAGAATAATTAAACCTGTTTCCTTATCAAGCTCATATTTTTTCTTAGAACCCTTAGGTATTTCAATACAAGCAATAAATTCATCCTTAGTTATTCTATCATTATCAATATCATGCCAAATATTCATACTTTCACCTCATACTCTAAATATGCTACCATAAATTACTTAAATTTTCAATTTAAGATATCTTAAATAAGAGGAAGCCATAAATGACTTCCTCATTTTTTATTTAATCATATTTACGATTGCTAATACTTCTTTTTCTAATAAAGCAAGCTTACTATCAGCGTCTGCTTGAGTTTTACCCTTAACGCCATAATAAACCTTTAATTTTGGTTCTGTACCACTTGGTCTTAATACGAACCACATATTATCATCTAAATAATATTTAATTACGTTAGATGAAGGAAGATTAATCTTAGATGTCTTATCGTTTACTAGATCGTATTTAACTCCAAGCTTAACATCATCCTTAGCTAAAATCTTGAAATCCTTTAAGGCAATTTCTGTTGATCTGAAGAAATCCATAATTCTTCTAATCTTTGCAGAACCCTCTAAGCCTGCAAGACCAATATTAGTGATTCCTTCCTTATAGTAGCCATATTCCTCATATACTTGATTTAATGCATCAACTAAGTCCATTCCCTTTTCACGGTAATAAGCTGCAGTTTCACAAAGCATTAGGATTGCTTGAATTGAATCCTTATCACGTACACAATCAGAAACTAAGCAACCATATGATTCCTCAAAGCCGAATACATATGTTCCACGTCCTGTTGTTTCCATCTCACGTGCCTTTTCACCGATGAACTTAAATCCTGTTAATGTAATTTCAACCTTTAATCCATATTTTTCTGCAATTGCAATTGGAAGAGTTGATGATACATTAGTTGTAAATACATAACCATCCTTTGGAAGTGTATTTAATTCTTTTCTAGTCTTTAGGATATAGTCTAATACTAATGATGCAGTTTGATTTCCTGTGAATAATACATATTCTCCATTATGCTCAACTGCGATACCTAATCTATCAGCATCTGGGTCAGTTGCTAAAACTATCTTAGCTCCAATTTTTCTTGCAAGCTCAATTGCTTCATCATATGCTTCCTTATTTTCTGGATTTGATGTTTTAACACCAGAAAAATCAGGGTCACAAGTCATTTGACAAGCAAGAGGCACAACATCATATCCTACTGATTGTAATACTTGTGGTGCGAATACTTGTCCTGTACCATGTAGTGGTGTATATACAAGCTTGAAATCCTTCTTTAGATTTGGTCTTAAGATGATTTTCTTAACATCAGCTATATACTTTTCATCTACATCTTTTCCAATGTAATAAATTAAATTGTGATTTTTTGAATGATCAATATTAAAATAATCATCAATCTTATTAATTTCAGCAATTACTTGGTCTGCATCCTTTGGTACTAATTGGCAGCCTGTTTCATCATAAATCTTATAACCATTATATTCTTTTGGATTATGGCTTGCTGTAATCATAATACCACCAATACACTTGAAGTTTCTTACAGCGTAAGATAATTCAGGTGTTGGACGTAATGCTTCAAATAAGAATACTCTAAAGCCTAATGTAGTTAATACCTCAGCTGAGATTCTTGCAAATTCAACACTCTTATGTCTATTATCATGAGAAATTGCAACACCCATTGCTTGAGCAACTGGTGATTTAGTAAGTAAATATCTACCAAATCCAAGTGTTGCCTTCATAACAACATAAACATTTAATCTATTAGTACCAGCACCTAAGATTCCTCTCATACCACCAGTACCAAATTCTAAGTCATTTGTAAATGCTTCTTTTAATTGATTATCATCCATCTTATCTAATTCAGCCTTTAAATCAGCCTCTAGATTAGAATTCTTTTTCCATAATTCTGCTTTTTCTAAATATGTCATATTTTTATCGCTCCTTTACTTTATTTATTATATATTAAATTTATTTAATATTCAATAAAGCAAAAGAAAAACCAATTATCAAAAACGATAATTGGCTCATTATTTTTTAGTTCTTTAAGCTATTAATTGGGGCAGGAATTTGTCCACCACGATTAATAAATACATTTGGCTTTAATTTTGATACCTTCATTATTGGACCATAGCCTAATAAACCACCAAAATTAAGTGATTCTCCGTCCTTTTTACCAATTGCTGGAATAACTCTTACAGCAGTTGTTTTTGAGTTGATCATACCAATTGCAGCCTCATCAGCGATAATACCTGAAATAACCTCTGCAGTTGTATCACCAGGAATAATAATCATATCAAGACCAACTGAGCATACAGCAGTCATTGCTTCAAGCTTCTCAATTGAAAGTGAACCTGCCTCTGCAGCAGCAATCATACCTGCATCTTCACTTACTGGAATAAATGCACCAGAAAGTCCACCTACACGGCTTGATGCCATAACTCCACCCTTTTTAACTGCATCATTTAGCATTGCAAGACATGCAGTTGTACCAGTTGAACCACATTGCTCAAGACCAATCTCTTCTAGAATATGAGCAACTGAGTCACCTACAGCTGGAGTTGGAGCTAAGCTTAAATCTACGATACCAAATGGCTTATTTAGCATTCTTGATGCTTCAACACCAACAAGTTGTCCCATTCTAGTAACCTTAAATGCAGTTCTTTTAATAATATCTGCGATTTCTGCGATTGAAGCATCCTTAGGAGCTTTTTTAATTGCGGCTCTAACTACACCAGGGCCAGATACACCAACATTTATAACACAGTCAGCCTCACCAACACCATGGAAAGCTCCTGCCATAAATGGATTATCCTCAACAGCGTTACAGAATACAACTAGCTTAGATGCACCCATACAGTTGTTATCCTTAGTTAATTCTGCTGCCATTCTAACCTTTTGACCCATAATCTTTACAGCGTCAAGATTGATACCTGCTCTTGTTGAACCAATATTAACACTTGAGCATACTCTTTCAGTTTGAGCAAGTGCTTCAGGTATAGATTCAATTAATTCTCTATCACCAGGAGCGAAGCCCTTTTGAACAAGTGCACTATATCCACCAATGAAATTGATACCTATATCCTTTGCAACCTTATCTAAAGTCTTTGCATACTTAATAGGATCTCCACCAGATACACCAAGTAACATTGAAATTGGAGTAACTGATACTCTTTTATTTATAATAGGAATGCCATATTTCTTAGAAATTGCTTCACCAGTTTTTACTAAATCTTTAGCATATGTATAAATCTTGTTATAAACCTTTTCACAAGACTTATCAATATCTGTATCCATACAGTCGATTAAAGAAATACCCATTGTAATTGTTCTTACATCTAGGTTTTGTTCTTGAATCATCTTTATTGTTTCTAATATTTCCTTATCATTAAGCATAATTATACCTCATTAAATCTTATGCATTAAGTTGAAAATATCTTCATGCATACAATGAATTTCTAAATTCTTATCTTTACCTAAATTTTGCATAATATCAACGAAGTCATTGAAATTGATAGTTAATTTATCAATATTAATGACCATGAACATTGCAAAATATTCATCGATAATTGTTTGACTAACATCATTAACATTAGCCTTATATTCACTACATTTAGAAGCTACAGCTGCTAAAATACCAACTGTGTCTTTTCCTACTACTGATAAAACTGCATTCATACTAATACACCTCTAATAAAAAAATTCAAATCTATTTTACAATAAAACTTTTACATTATAAAGATATAGTAAAATTAGTCTAATAATTTAAAACGTTTACATGTTTATTTCATTATATAAATGAAATATGACACGTTATAGCTTAATACTAAAGTTGAGACAAATATACCAATTAAAGTTAATGCTGGCATTAAAAAATTAGATACACCAGTTAATATACTATCATTACTTTTATACTTCTTTAAAGTGACGCTATTAATGATTAATAGTGGCATTGCGATAGCTACAAATATAAATGGAACTATACTAAAATTAAGACCAAAATTAAGGTTAAAATCACCATTCATTACAATTATCATCCATGATGAAATCATAGACGTAAAAAGTGATGTCATAAATGTTATTAATTCAAAAGTAATGGCCTTCTTCCAGTTCTTTTTGAAAAAATAATAACAATATATCATCACAACTGTAATTAATATAGCATATGAAATTATAGTTACAATTAAGCCTAAATATAACATAATTTTTCACCCAACTTATACTAATTATAAACCAAATTAAAAAAATACACAAATTTATATAAATAAAAAAAGATTCAGGGATTTCCTGAATCAGTTTTTAAAATGTAAACAATGATTACTTAGGTTGCTTACCGATATAAGCTAAGATACCACCATCAACATATAAAATATGTCCGTTTACAGCATTTGAAGCTTCAGATGCTAAGAATACAGCAGGTCCTGCTAATTCTTCTGCTTCTAACCAACGACCAGCTGGTGTCTTTGCAACGATGAATGAATCAAATGGATGACGAGAACCATCTGGTTGACGTTCACGAAGTGGAGCTGTTTGAGGTGTAGCGATGTAACCAGGTCCAATACCATTACATTGAATATTGTATTCACCATATTCAGAACAGATATTACGAGTTAACATCTTTAAACCACCCTTAGCTGCAGCGTAAGCTGAAACTGTTTCTCTACCTAATTCAGACATCATAGAACAAATGTTAATAATCTTTCCATGACCCTTCTTAATCATTGAAGGAATAACTGCCTTTGATACGATGAATGGTGCATTTAAATCTACATCAATAACTTGACGGAATTGTTCAGCTGTCATTTCAATCATTGGGATTCTCTTGATAATACCTGCATTGTTAACAAGTACGTCGATTACACCAACTTCTTTTTCAATTTGAGCAACCATAGCATTAACTGCTTCTTCATTAGTTACATCACATACATAACCATGTGCTGTGATTCCCTTTTCTTTATAAGCAGCAATACCCTTATCTACTAATTCTTGCTTAATGTCATTAAATACGATTGTAGCACCTGCTTCTGCCATACCACAAGCAATAGCAAAACCAATACCATAAGAAGCACCAGTTATTAAAGCAACTTTGCCGTCTAATCTAAAATCTTGCATTTTCATTTTTAAATTTTCTCCTCTTAATTAAATTATTTTAAATCAGCTGTTTTAAAGAAATCTTGATCATCATAATCTTGGTTTTCACCACACATACCCCAAATGAATGTATAATTCATTGTTGCTGAAGCACAGTGAATTGACCAAGAAGGTGATATTACAGCTTGCTCTGGAGCCATAATGATGTGTCTTGTTTCATCAGGACGACCCATAATGTGGAATACACGCTCAGTTTCTGGGAAATTGAAATAGAAATAAACTTCCATTCTTCTTTCATGTGTATGACATGGCATTGTATTCCAAGATGAACCTACTGCAAGTTCAGTCATACCCATAGCTAATTGGCAAGACTCACAAACATCCTTATGAATGTATTGGTTAATAATACGCTTATTCATATGTGCTTCATCGCCCATTGGCTTATGGTTAGCTTTTTCATAATTAATGTAAACTGTTGGATAAGTTTTATGAGCAGGTGAAGAATTTACATAGAACTTAGCAGGATTCTTCTTATCTACTGATTCGAAAATAATTTCCTTAGTTCCCATTCCAATATACATACCATCTTTTGGTAGGATTTCGTATTCTTTACCATCTAAAGTAACCTTACCCTTACCACCTACATTAATAAAGCCCATTTCTCTTCTTTGTAAGAAATAATCTGCTCTTAATTCATCAGCTGAATCTAATACAACCTTTTTATCAACTGGCATAATACCACCAGCGATCATACGGTCTTGATGAGAATATGTAAATACAATTTCATCTTTTTCGAAAACTGTTTGAATTAAATAGTGCTTTCTTAATTCTTCTGTTGTATAGAATTTTGAATCATCTGGATGATTCGCATATCTAACATCTAATTTCATTTTGTTCTCCTTTTTATTTTAAGCCTCATCAATTTTTGACTTAACAAATTTAAATGAGTATTCCATATCCTCTGGTTTAGAACCCTCGAAAATTAAATATGCATCGGGAGCATTTTCTTTAATTTTCTTAATCAAATAATCATAATCAATTATTCCTTTTCCAATACAAGTCTGTTTTAAAGCACCATCTTGGATTATAAAATCTTTAAGGTGGAAGATTACTATTCTTCCTTTAAACAATTCCAAACATTCCTCAAAAATCTCTTTATAATTCTTATAATTATCGATTGATAGATAGTTATAAATGTCAACGATATAGTATACGCTATTTGAATTTATCTCATCTACTAATCTTTTTAAGGCTTTTGGCTCAAACATACAATGTCCATAAGCACCCTCAATAGCCATCTTAGCATTAGAGGCTTCTGCAGTATTTGCTAAATCTTTAAAAATTCTTTTAACCTCTTGGAATGCATCTTCAGTTCTATTAAGTGGATTATATGTCCATTTGTCATCATTGAATGAACCAGTTTCACTACCTACATAGCCAGCATGAAAGTCATTTTCAAATTTTAAATGCTCTTTAAATTTAGCTATGTTCTTTTCAACAAGCTCCTTATTAGAATGAACTGGATTAAAATATGCGCCAAGCATAGCTATATCTAATCCTTCTTTTTTAAACGCCTCATAATAATAATTTGCTTTTTCCTTAGAAAGTGTTCCTGCAAGACCTGATTCACCTTCAATAGCCTTATTTAAAACTAATTGAACTCCATCAAAGCCTACCTTCTTTGCTTCTTGAGCAAGCGTCTCGGCATTACTTTTACCGAAATCGTGAACTCTAACACCAATTTTCATGAAAACCTCCTAAGTTATAATTATACCAAGAGCCCGAAAGCCCTTGGTATAAAAATTGACAATTTAATTTAATTAACGTTGAACACGTCCGTTAGCATTACCACCAGCAAGTGATTCAACTTCATCAGCACTAACTAGGTTGAAGTCACCATTAATAGTATGCTTTAATGCACTTGCAGCAACTGCGAACTCTAAAGCTTCGCCTTGAGTCTTCTTTGTTAATAAGCCATGGATAATACCACCAGAGAATGAATCTCCACCACCGATACGGTCGATAATTGGGTTGATTTCATAACGCTTAGATTCATAGAATTCTTTTCCGTTATAAATTAATGCCTTCCAACCATTGTGTGTAGCTGAGAATGATTCTCTTAATGTTGAAATAACATACTTGAAATCAAATTCCTTTGCCATTTGCTCGAAAATCTTATGATATCCAGCAGCACCAGTTTCACCAGCTTCAACGTTTGCATCTGGCTTGAAGCCTAAGCATAATTCTGCATCCTCTTCGTTACCGATACATACATCAACATACTTCATTAAAGGTCTCATGACAGAGATAGCCTTTTCTGATGTCCATAATTTCTTACGGAAGTTTAAGTCAACAGATACAGTTGCACCTGCCTTCTTAGCTGCCTTACAAGCAAGCTCAGTTAACTTAGCAGCCTTATCAGAAATAGCTGGAGTAATTCCTGACCAGTGGAACCAGTCAGCACCCTTGAAGATTTCATCGAAATCGAAATCCTCTGGATCAGCTTCAGCAATTGAAGAACCTGCACGGTCATAAATAACCTTAGAAGGTCTCATTGATGCACCAGTTTCAGCATAGTAAATACCAACTCTATTACCACCACGAGCGATGTATTGAGTATTTACGCCATATCTTCTTAAAGAATTAACAGCAGCTTGACCAATTTCATGCTTAGGTAACTTAGTTACGAAATAAGCATCATGACCATAGTTAGCAGCTGAAACAGCAACGTTAGCTTCTCCTCCTCCATAAATTACATTGAAATTATCAACTTGAACAAAACGGTTTTGTCCAGCTGGTGATAATCTTAACATGATTTCACCTAATGTTACGATTTTTGCCATTGTTTTTTAAATCTCCTTTTCTAATACTATATTTTAACTTTGACAACAACTTTTTCTACGATTTCATCATTTGCTTTACATTTAGCTAAATGAGCATCCTCAGTGTAAACTAAAGCAAATCCTTCTTCTAATGTGAAGAATACAGCACCCTTAGGGTTGTAATTATATTTTGTTACATCCTTGTCCGGATTATAAGGAGTTGTAACCTTTAAATCAGGATTAGTAATGTGAGTGTAACCTATTACTTCTTGACCTTTTAGAACGATTTGAATATCAATATACTTTTCATGATTTTCAAAGAAGCATTCTTCTAAAGGACGAGCAACATAAGTGTCTCTATTGATATATACATTATCGCCATCAACAATTGTCTTTCCCTTAGGTAAGGCCATTAGATCGTTATTTTGAATATAATCGATAGCTGTATCGATATTTTTTGATATACCCTTATAACGATATAAATCAACTAATTTTCCAACAATCATCTTTTTTTCTCCTATCTCACTACTTCAGCACTACCATTTGCTGCCATAAATGTTTCGATATCTTCACAACTCATTGTAGAAGCATCACCATAAATAGTATGCTTTAAAACTGAGGTATTTAATCCATATCTAACAGCATAGGCTGGATTGTGATAATCTTTTAATAATCCGTGAATAACACCAGATGCAAACGCATCTCCTCCACCAATTCTATCATAAATATTGAATCTAATTGGCTCTGTTAATTCCCAAGATAGTTCTTCACCCTTTAACCAGAAATAGTATCCCGCAAGTGAATTGTCAGTTGCAGTATATACAACTCTATCTGTACCAAAAATGTAATCTAGCTTATATTTTTTGATCATTTTAGGGAAAACATTTCTTCTCTTTTCAGATAATGTTTTATCCTCAAATCCCTTATCAAGAGGAATTTCAAGTATTGTATTTGCATCATAGAAGCTTGCAAAAACAATATTTACGTAATTCATAAATTGCTTATAGACAGGTCTTGCTTCTTCAACTGTCCATAATTTAGAACGATAGTTGAAATCGAAGCTTACAGGAACATTGTACTTTTTAGCTTCCTTTACTGCTCTTAAAGCAACCTTTCTTACTCTTTCACCAAGTGCTAATGTAATTCCAGATAAATGGAACCATGTAGCATTAGAAAATATTTCTTCCCAATCAAATTCATCTTCTGATATACGAGTGATAGCAGAGTGTTTACGGTTATAAATAACCTTTGATGGTCTACCACCAAATCCAGTTTCAAGGAAATAGATACCAATTGTTGTAGAACCTCTAACAACGTATGTAGTATCAACTCCATGACTCTTTAAATGAGTGATAGCTCCATCTCCTAATTGATTTGGTGGAAGCTTAGACATAAAGTATGTTTTATGTCCCATGTGAGCAAGTGCAACAGCAACGTTTGCCTCACCACCACCATAATTAACTAAGAAGGATTGAGTTTGATTAATTGTGGAATAATCAGGAGTAGATAATCTTAGCATTATCTCTCCAAATGTTAAAATTTTTTCATCCATAATTAATTCCTGCTTATTAACAAATTTTTTACTTCTTTAATTCTTGTCTTGCTTGTGCTACTGCATCAACATATTGCTTTGCACGCTTAGCTGTCTCAGCTAAATCACCCTTTGTTGCAGGTGCAGTTAAGTGAGAACCTGAAGAAATACATACAGCACCCATCTTAATCCATTCAGCTGCATTTTCAAGGTTAACACCACCAGATGGCATTAAGTTTGCATAAGGAAGTGGTCCCTTAACGTCCTTAATGAATACTGGTCCTAACATATCACCAGGGAATACCTTAATTACATCGCAACCAGCTTCCATAGCTGTAACGATTTCCTTAATAGTTTGAGTTCCTGGAATATAAGGTACTTGGTAACGGTTGCAAAGTTTAGCAACTCCTTCACTAAATGAAGGTGCAACGATGAATTCAGCACCAGCTAAAATAGCAGCTCTTGCTGTTTCAGGGTCAAGTACAGATCCAGCACCAACGATTAACTTCTCAGCTGGGATCTTCTTCTTTAAAGCCTTAATAACGCTATCTGCACCAGGTACTGTGAAAGTAACTTCAATAGCCTTTACTCCTCCGTCAGTACATGCAGTTGCTATATTAATAGCTTCTTCCTCAGACTTTGCTCTAACTACAGCTACAACACCGCACTCAGCAATTCTGTTCAATACATCAAATTTTTTCATTCTTTATACTACCTCTTTCTTTGTTCTTGATTTCATAAATGAAATTGTCATTTTTAATTATATATTGAAAATATATATTTGTCAATTTTAGAAATCTGTAAAAAAGTCCTATAATAGCGCTTTTATTGAAAGAAAAAACCTTAAGCCAAGCTAATAACTTAAGGTTTCTTTTTATAGTCTAAATTATCTTCTTAATCCATGACAGAACTTGAACTTTTTACCAGAGCCACATGGACATGGTTCATTTGGTCCAACATTCGCAAACATATCCTTTGGATCCTTCTTTATAGGAGTATTTGCGTTAGTAGTTGATAGGTCTTGGTTAGTAGATAAACCCTTTAATTCATCCTTAGGTTCTTCTACCTTACGTTCAAATCTAATTCTTGTATGCATTGCTGCAATTAAGATTTCTTCGTTCATTTTTCTATTTAGCTTATCAAACTTCTCAAAGCCTTCTCTTTGATATAATTCAAGAGGGTTATTTTGAGCATATTGTTGTAAATAGATACCTTGACGGAAGCCAGCCATATCATCGATATGCTCTCTCCAATTTCTATCTAAAACTGGAAGGATGATTCTTTTAAGAATCATTTGGATTTGTTGTTCTACTGGATCTTGTCCATTTTCAAATGCCTCAGGAGGGAAAATATTCTTCATTTCTTCTCTGATGCCCTTTAGACGTTCATCCATATCCTTTTTACCACATTCGAAAATATAGTTAATCATATCTTGGTCATCATCATAGCCACGAACGATATTAACATCAACTAAATCAGAACCATATAAACGCTCATTAAATGTCTTAGTAAGATTTTCATCATCGAATTCCTTTTCAGGTGAATTCATGAATTCCTCAACCTTATTACTAACAGCATTCTTCATGATTTGGTATAATACACCCTCAAGTGCTTCTGCCTTAACTACTTGTTGACGCTCAGCATAGAAAATTTCTCTTTGACGACGGATTACATCATCATACTTTAAGACATTCTTACGAGAGTCATAGTTCATACCCTCAATCTTAGTTTGAGCCATTGTAACCATCTTAGCAAGCATCTTTGATTCAAGTGGTTGCTCTTCATCACCATCATTCATCATTCTTAAAATCATTGCTAATCTATTCTTGAATGAATCTCCACCAAATCTTTGGATTAAATCATCTTCAGTTGAAATAAAGAATCTTGAATAACCAGGGTCACCTTGACGACCAGAACGACCTCTTAGCTGATTATCAATACGTCTTGATTCAAATCTTTCAGTACCTAATACTGCAAGACCTCCAAGCTCAGGAACTCCAGGAGCAAGCTTAATATCGGTACCACGGCCAGCCATGTTTGTTGAAAGTGTGATTGCACCAATTTCACCAGCGTGTGATACAATTTCAGCTTCACGCTCATGGTTCTTAGCATTTAATACTTCATGTGGAAGGTTTTCCTTCTCAAGCATTTCATGTAATAATTCTGATGTTTCAACGTTTGCTGTACCAATTAGAATAGGTTGACCCTTACTATGACGTTCAATAACATCTTGAACTAATGCTTTAAATTTATATTCCTTTGTTAAGAATAGTAAATCTGGAGCGTCATTTCTAATAACAGGCTTATTTGTTGGTACTTCAACAACATACATGTTATAAATATCTCTAAATTCTTCTTCCTCAGTCTTAGCAGTACCTGTCATACCAGATAGCTTCTTATACATTCTGAAGAAATTTTGATATGTAATAGTTGCAACTGTGATAGTTTCTTTTTTAATCTCTACGCCTTCTTTAGCTTCTAGAGCTTGGTGTAAGCCTTCAGAGAATTGTCTACCCTTTAGGATACGACCTGTTGATTGGTCAACGATTAATACTTCACCATTTTGAACAACATATTCAACACCATTTACGAAAATATATACAGCCTTAAGTGCATTATTAATTCTATGAACTAATTGAACATGCTCAATATCATAAATATTCTTTACTCTAAAGAATTCTTCTGCCTTATCTACTCCTGATGGCTTTAATGCAATTGTCTTAGATTCTACATCAATTGTATAATCCTCAGGCTTTAATGCTTTAACAAAGGCATCAGCTCTTTCATATAAACCATTATCATCCTTAGTTGGACCAGAAATAATAAGTGGTGTTCTTGCATCATCAATTAAAATTGAGTCGACCTCATCGATGATTGCATAATTTAATCCCTTAACTTGAGTTACATCAGAGTAATTAGGAACCATATTATCTCTTAAGTAGTCGAAGCCTAATTCTGAGTTTGTAGAATAAATGATATCACATGAATAAACATCACGCTTTTGTTGTCTATCAAGCTCTCTTAAATTTAAGCCTACTGTTAAGCCTAACCATCTATAAATATCACCGATTATACCTTCAGTTTCACGACCAGCTAGGTATTCGTTTACTGTAACGATATGAACACCATCGCCAGTTAATGCGTTTAAATATGCAGGGAATACTCCAGTTAAAGTTTTACCTTCACCTGTTTTCATTTCTGCGATATTACCACCATGAATAGCACATGCACCAATTAATTGTACAAAGTATGCCTTCATACCAGATACACGGTATGCAGCTTCTCTACATACTGCATATGCTTCAACTAATATATCATCTAATGTTTTACCATTTTTTAATAATTCTTTAAAATATGGTGTTTTAGCCTTCAATTCATCATCTGAAAGCTTAGCCATTTCTGGCTCTAAGGCCATTATTTTTTGTGCTAGCTTAGCACATCTTTTCATTTCCTTGTGACCTGAGTCTAAAAATTTAAATGCCATAATTCTTTTTGAATCCTTTCAAAAATATCTCTTATACTATATTACAATAAAGAGCGATAATTTTCAATTATATTCTTAATATAATTCATAAAAAATGAGGCGCTTTTTTAAGCACCTCATAATCTTAAATATTAAATTGAAATATTTAATAAAATAGATTTATTTTGCTTCTGTTTCTATTACAGCGTAATCTCCATCAGCTCTTAAGTAAATTACATTAGTTTTTCTTGTTTCCTTGTCTAAATAAACGAAGAAATCATGTCCTAATGCTTCCATTTGATCGATAGCTTCTTCTCTAGTCATTGGTTCTAGATCTAAATGCTTCTCTCTTGTAACTTTTTGAGGTTCTTCTGTTTGATCCCCCATACTACGGATTCCTTTTTTACCAAGCTTATCCTTTACCTTGTCATTGTATCTACGTACTTGTTTTTGAAGCTTATCAATTGCTCCATCCATTGCAGCGTAGATAGAATCATCCATTACTTCAGCACGAAGTATGATATTTTTAGATGGAATTGTTACCTCTACTTTGTGGTATGTCTTATAAACCTTGCATACTACTCTTGCAGTAACGTTATCATAATCTGATAACATACCCTCAAGCTTTGCTAATTTTTTCTCGGCATACTCCTTATTAGAGACAGATGGATTAAATCCATTCTTGCCAACAAGTTCTACCTTCATATATATCACTCCTTTTCTTTATTTAATTATAGCAATTTTCAAAAACGTTTTCAACAACGTTTGACTCTTTTTATTAAATGTAATACTTTATTCTACAGTATTAAATACGACAATTATAAGATTTTTATCATTTAATTTTGAAATTAAATCTAACATAAAAAGAGTATGATCATCAAAATCTATCTTATCAAAAAACAGCGTAAAATAGCCATTTCTTTTAAAATACTGTCTTAACACCTTTGAATATTCATAAATATAAGCATTGTAATTTATTCTATAATATCTTTTAAACATTGATATTACTACAGCGTGATATTTTTCAAGCTCAATAAATTCTAAATTTAAATTTATAGGATATTTTTTATAACACTTTTCACAGATGAGTAAGTCTCTTTCAACTTTAAATAATTCTAGGAATTTTCTCTTTTCAATAAAATGATTATTACAGATTAAACACTTCATTTTTTATCAGCCTCTAACCTGATAATAGCACTAGTTTATTTGAGAAAAAAGAATATTTTTTTGAGAAAATAAAACGCCACATTTTCTGTGGCGTTTTTTACTACTTTAATAGCTTCTTTAATTCTTCAACCTTGTCTAAACGCTCCCAAGGAAGATCAATATCAGTTCTTCCGAAATGACCGTAAGCTGCAGTCTTCTTATAGATTGGGCGCTTTAAATCTAAAGTCTTAATAATTCCCTTTGGAGTTAAATCAAATAATTCTAATACCTTATTTGAAATTACTTCTTCTGATACCTTAGCTGTATTAAATGTATCAACTAATACTGATGTTGGCTTTGCAACACCGATTGCATAAGAAAGTTGAATTTGACACTTCTTTGCAAGGCCAGCAGCAACTATATTCTTTGCAATATATCTTGCCATATATGATGCTGATCTATCAACCTTAGATGGATCCTTACCAGAGAATGCTCCACCACCATGGCATGCAGCACCACCATATGTATCAACAATAATCTTTCTTCCTGTTAAACCAGAATCTCCTTGAGGTCCACCAACAACGAATCTTCCTGTTGGGTTAAATAAGAACTTAGTTTCACTATCAACTAAGCTAGCTGGTACTACTTCATCAACTACATATTTTTTAATATCCTTTGCAAGCTTATCCATAGTTACATCTGGTGAATGTTGAGTTGAAATTAAAACTGTATCAATTCTCTTAATCTTATCATCATCATATTCGATAGTAACTTGTGTCTTTCCATCTGGTCTTAAGTAAGATAATGTACCATTCTTTCTAACGTCAGTTAATCTCTTTGCAAGTCTATGAGCAAGAGTTATAGCAAGTGGCATATAGCAATCAGTTTCATCTGTTGCGTAACCAAACATAATACCTTGGTCACCTGCACCTTGTTCATGATCATCATTCTCATCAACACCCATAGCGATATCTGGTGATTGTGGGTCAATTGCACAAAGTACTGCTAAATTTTCAGCGTCAAAGCCGAATTTACCTCTTACATAACCTATTTCGGTTACAGTATCTCTAACTATTTTTTGTACATCTACATAATGGTTAGTTGTAATTTCACCAAATACCATTACCATACCTGTTGTACAAATTGTTTCACAAGCAACTCTACCCTCTGGGTCATGCTCTAAAATATCATCTAATATTGCATCACTAATTTGGTCTGCAATTTTATCAGGATGTCCTTCTGTGACACTCTCTGATGTAAAAAATCTTCTCATCTTATAATCTCTCCTTTAATGCTTTTGCAAGCTGATCTGCACATGAGGTTTGCTTAAAACCACATGTATTTCCTTCTAATATACTAATTACGTTTTTGGCATCCATACCCTCTACTAGCTTTGATATAGCCTTTAGGTTACCATTACAGCCACCTAAGAATGAAACGTTATGAACCTTTCCTTCATCATCTATATCAAATGATATTTCCTTAGCACAAACACCATTTGTTCTATATTTATACATATTCTAATCCTCATCAAATAATCTTTCGAATTCACCATCAAATCTAGTAAATCTATCATATACTAGTGAATCGAAATAAATCTTATAATTTTCATTAATCATTTCCATAGTTTTCTTATGGTTGATTGGCTTTTTAAAGTATTTATAGCTTCTTAGGTTAATATAAACATAACAAACAAATATTATTTGTGATGTTAAATCACCTAAGACCTGACGCTCACGAACGATGAATTCATCATTATTACCACCATCATAAACATATCTAAATACTGATTCTATTTTTCTAGATAATTCTATTCTATTGATAATCTTAATTGATAATTCTCTACGTTCTTTAATTTTAGCTAGTCTTTCATCAAGCGTTAAATCCTTTAAATCATCATAATCGACATGCTCATCGATTAATAATCTCGAATAATTATATATATCTAAAACCTTACTACTTTCAAATGTTAAATTCTCGGCAAGCTTTTTAGCCATTTGACTTAATAATATAGTTTCCTTCTTTTCATCTTCAGATAATTCATATTTTGGAAGAGTAATCTTAAAAATATCAGTAACTGTATTTACATACTCCTCTTCAACATTACGTCTTCTTTCAGTTTCTTTCTTTCTTTCATTAGCGATAGTTGTAGTCATTGAAACATAGATATATAAAACTAGCATGAATAAACCTAGTAATATTGTTCTTATGACTATATCTCTAAACTCAGTTCCTGAAAAGAAAGAGCTAAAGAATGCTAAAATATCAGTTCCTGCCTGTTGAACCAAATTATAGGTTACAACAAAGTGAAGTATAGTTACTATAACTAGTACCCATATGAAGATATTTTTAAGCATCTTCTTATCCTGGTAAAATGAACTAATAAGTAGCGAATAATAAATCAAAATGTAACCACATTCTGATAAATAGTTACCACTTACAGTATCAGTTTCACCATATTTCAATTTTATATAGATTAGGATTGTTGATAAAAACATATAGAAACTTGCGATATACATGGCAAGTGTCTGGCTCAGGTTATCCTCAGGGCCTTTTTTTATCATCTTTCCTAAAAGCATATTTATTAAGAATGTAACTGGGAATAAAAGTGCAGTTAATAGCCAGTTAGATGTATTAGTTGGGTCACCAATAGATATAACTGTGAATATCAATGTATAAATGATATTTGTTGCGAAGATAATATTCTTTATAACGATATTCTTTCTATATAAAACTGCCTTATCATCAGTTATATCGATATTATTTTCAAAACCAAATTTATCTTGGAAAAAGGTACTGTTTTTAATTTTTCTTGTTAACTTGTCTTTAATTTCAACAATTTTCAAAAACATCACCTCATCTTATATGATTTTATCATAAATGATAAATAAATTAAATAATATCTCCTAGATTAAAAATCTTTTGTCCATTAGAAAATTCCATTCCAGTAAGTATTTTTTTACCTGGATATAATAATAAATCTAATGATATTGCCTTATCCTTTGTTTTAATAACTATCTTTTTCTTAGTATTTAAAACTGTACCAGGCTGATTATTAGAATCATCATCAACAATACTTACCTTAAATACCTTAATATTAACACCCTTAACATTAATATACGCTCCAGGTGTCATAGCAAGAGCTCTTACTTGATTAAATATTTCAACGCTAGTTTTATTTAAATCAATTAATTCTTCTTCTTTAGAGATATTCTTTGAGTATGTCGCAAGACTCTCATCTTGAGCAACACCTTCATTTCTACCATCATAAATATCTTCTATTGAGCCCATTAATAAATCAGCACCCATAATAGACAATTTTTCAAATAATGTAGTTGAATTATCAGAATCTAAAATCTCACACTCACACTTAGAATACATCTTACCTGTATCTAAGCCCTTTGCCATTTCCATAATAGTAACACCAGTAGTTTTATCTCCTTCTAGTATCGCTCTTTGGATAGGTGCGCCACCACGATGCTTTGGAAGTAATGATCCATGAACATTTATAGTTTTCTTAAATAGATTTAATATTTTAGTTGGAATATATTGGCCATAGGCTGCTGTAACTAAAACATCAGCATCTAAACTCTTTAAATATTCATATTCATCCTTAATATTTTCAGGCTGAATTAAATTCAAATTTAATTCTTTAGCACGTTTAGCAATTGGTGTATCAATTAATACACCCTTCTTTTTTTCTCTATTAGGCTGTGAAATAACCAAAACTATATCATATTTTTCATTTAATTTATTAAGTGAATTAATACCAAATTCTGGTGTTCCCATAAATATAATTTTCATAATTTCAGATCCTTTCTATATCGAGTATTACATCCTGATTAAGCTGATATTTTGGATATAAGTTTTTAATTATATCAACTGAAATATCATCAACTAAGGATATTACAATTGAGTAAATAAAATAATCATTTTTTCTCTTAAAATCATTGATATTTGGAGAAAATACCTTGCTTTTAGATCTTGATTTAATAGATGATGAAATCATATTAATTTCATTAAAAGCTTGTATCTTATCAAGTGATTTTATAGATAATTTAATCATTATTGAAAATGGAGGAAGATTTTGTAATCTTCTTTTATTAATCTCCATATTATAAAAATCATCATAGTTATGATTTATAGCAGATGTTATAACATAATTGTTTGGATCATATGTTTGAATAATTACTCTACCTGGCTTTTTACTACGACCAGCTCTACCTGAAACCTGCTCAATTAGGTTAAACGCAACCTCGTAGGAATCATAAGATGGATAGTATAATGCTAAATCGGCGTTTAATACACCAACTAAGGTTACATCATCAAAATCTAAGCCCTTTGTTATCATTTGAGTACCAATAATAATATCAGCCTCGTGATTTTTGAATTTAGTATAGTAAGATTCATAATCAGTTGTTGATTTTATTGTATCTGTATCAACTCTAATGATTTTAGCATCAGGTAAAATAGACTGTAGATTTTCATAAATCTTTTCAGTTCCATTTCCAACAAACTTAATCTTATCACTACCACACGCATCACAAGATTCTACATTCATTCTCATATAGCCACATTGATGACATTTAAGAATATTTTTATATTTGTGATATGTAAGTGAAATATCACAATGAGGACACTTTACAACCTCACCACAATTTCTACACATAACAAATGTAGAATATCCTCTTCTATTTAAAAATAGAATAGATTGCTCATTATTTTCTAAATTCTTTTTTAAATTTGAAATTAATGTTCTACTAAATGGAAGCCTATTTCCTGTTTTTAATTCCTCTCTCATATCAACAAGCTCACATTTTGGAAGTGGCATGTTATTAGAACGCTTCTTTAATTCTAATAATTCATATTCTGAATTAGTTGCCTTATAATAATCAATTATCTTTGGTGTTGCTGTACCTAAAACAAGAGGAATATTATGATTCTTAGCTCTTATTTTAGCTATTTCAATCGCGTCATATTTAGGATTATTAGTTTGTCTATAGCTATTTTCATGAGCCTCATCTACAATAATAATTCCTAAATCATCTAGGGGCGCGAATATTGCACTTCTAGCTCCAACTACAATTTTAACCTCATTATTATAAATTCTTTTCCATGCCTCATATCTTTCCTTATTAGTAAGACGTGAATGTAATACCTCAATCTTAGTTTTAAATCTAGATTTTAAAACACTTGATATTTGAGGTGTTAAGGAGATTTCTGGTACTAATAATAAAGAAGATTTTCCAATATTAAGCATATCTGAAATCCATTTAATATAAATTTCAGTTTTACCAGAGCCTGTTATACCATGAAGCAAATAAATCTTATTTTCATTATAAGAAACAGAATTATATACCTTCTTTTGATCAGTATTAAGAGTAATTTCATTTACTACCTCAACTGATTCATTTTTACTTTCTGGTTCAATATAATATGTTGATATGATTTTTTTAGAAATTAGATCATTTAAATCAGCCTCAGTTATATTTAATTCATCTTTTATAACCTTAGCCTCAATATCTGAATCACATTCAATTAAATATTCAATTAATTCTCTGATTCTTTTAATTCTTGATTCATATAATTGATCAACTAAATGAACCATTAGTATTCTATCATCAGGAATTCTTTTTAATTTAGTATCAATAGATACTAAGCCCTTTTTGAAGCTTGAGTAAATAATTCTTTGCTTATCAATACTTAAATTATCAATAATGACACTTTTTCTTTTGAATATTTCCTTTAATTCACCATCTCTATTATTAAAGTCAATTATTGTCGCAACCTTTTGATATTTTGATTTTAAAATAGATGGAATCATCGCATCATATACTTTGGCATAAAATGAAAAATTTTCTTCTGCGATTGTTTTACCAATTTCAATAAATTCTTTAGATAGAATTGGCTTAACATCGACTATATCAATAATCTCTTTTAGATTCTTTTTATATAGAGTATCATTTTTAATACTAATTACATAGCCTACTCTTTTAGTACTACCAAAAGGAACTAGTACTCTGAAGCCTACATCAATAATATTTGATAGGTGAGCTGGAATTTTATAATCAAATGATCTATTTACCTGTTTGTTTTTTATATCTACAATGACTTCTGATATCAAAATTCCACCTCCAATCT
>JAEEGL015930340.1_pt1 | contig 35408 bp, 20 predicted proteins | sample 9134231 | NCBI WGS metagenome assembly JAEEGL01 (sample SAMN16246548, study PRJNA631951) | gut metagenome | biome: gut microbiome; feature: rumen; material: fiber-attached | host: Bos | place: Iran: Karaj | collected 2018-10 | reverse complement strand
CTCACCAGCGAGCGGTCGTTCATGTAATACTCGTGGTTGTAGTGGTCCAGCAGCCGTGTCAATTCGGCCACACGCTGGCGTGCGCTGTCGGGGGCGGGGGTGGAGAACAGGTCCATGATGTGAATTGAGAATTGAGAATTGGGAACTTCTTGAATTGAGAATTGAGAATTGGAGGTCAGTTGCGTAGGTTGAGGGTTCCCGTGAAGTTGAGCGACACGGGGCCTATGAGGCGTACATGGGTGTAGACCCCTTGGTGGAGGCGGTAGTCGACGCTGAACTCGCCGCCACGTGTAGAGAGGCGTTTGCAGCCGGTGACGATGGCGCAGGCTGTGACGCCTGTGCCGCAAGCCCAGGTCTCGTCCTCCACACCGCGCTCGTAGGTACGCACCATGAGCCGTCCGTCCGGTAGAGGCTGGACAAAATTGACGTTGGCGCCCTCGGGACCGAGTTGCGGCAGGTGGCGGATGCGTCTCCCCTCCCCTGCCACATCGTAATGCGCGAGGTCGTCGACCCGCTGGACATAATGCGGCACACCGGTGTTGAGGAGCCATCCATCCAGGCAACGTTGCACACCGCTGTCGGCAACGTCCTTCATCCCAAGGTCGACGATGCCTGTGGCCGATGCGTCGTCCCACGCCAACACCACGGCGTCGTGTGGGCCGTCGTCGGCCAGGAAACGGAGCGTGGGACCTTGGTCGGTACTTCGCGACAGTCCCAGCCGATGGGCGAAAGCGGCGATGCAGCGGCCACCGTTGCCACACATGTCGGCAGGAAGGCCGTCGGAATTGTAGTATCGCATGACGAAGTCGTAGCCCTCCCGTGGTGCGCCGAGCATCAACAGTCCGTCGGCTCCCACACCACAGCGACGATGGCACAGGCGTGCAATCTGTCCGGGAGTGAGGGAGAGGGTTCCGGCACGGTTGTCGATGACGACAAAATCGTTGCCGGCACCGTCGTATTTGCTAAACGGGATTGTCATTGGGTTGGGTATTGGGCTGCACGTTGTTGCGGGCAAGCTCGTCCGACGCCCTGACGAGACGGCGGCTGCTGAGCAGCACGAGCAGCGAGCAGTAGATGATGGAACAGAAGATGACGGAATAGGTGATATGCTTGATGGTCTCGGCTCCGGGCACGACAGTGTAGCCGGCAGCGAGGTTCACCTGCTCGGGCATGGATGCCAGGACAGCGGAGACCAACCCCTTGGGTATCATCATAGAGACAGTGAGACGGTCGTCGGGGGTGTTGCGACGGCCCACAACAGCGATGAGGGCAAAACGCACCACGAAGAGGGCAGCGGCGATAATGGCGCCGTAAGCCAGTGCCTCCAAATTGGTGAAGGGGATGCAGATGCCGATATAGACAAAGAAATAGGTCTTGAGGATGAAGACAAACTCCTTGAAGAAACTCTTCTCGTTCTCTTCGAGGGGAGTCATGTCGTTGAGGTGAAGTTTCTTGAGGAAGGACATCTCGAAATATTCGGGGTTGCCTAGCACAAGGCCGAAAGAGAGGGTGGCGATGGCTCCGCTATAGCCCAGCGACTCGGCCACACCATAGATGACGAAGACAAAGGCCGGAGTGAGGAACATGGAGTTCTGCAGCTTGCGTATGCGGTCCATGAACGACGACCAGACGATGCCGCCTACAATGCCGATGACCAAAGCCATGAGGATGGAGGCGAAAACACGCCCCAGCATTGAGCCGATGTTGATGTCGCCCAGTTTGTAGCCCTCGATGAAGGCGAGAGAGATGACGATGCAGAGCACGCCCGAGATGGCGGACTCGAGGGTGAGGGTGACACGGGTCTTGTCGCTGACACGCATACGGCGCACAAGGGGGATGACGATAGCGGCAGCAGTGCCCGCCACCATGGCACCCAGCATCATACTGGCCTGCAGCTCGAGCTCGACAAGGAAATAGGCTATCAGGGTCACCGTGGCCATCGCGACGACGAAAGAGACGAAGGTGACCTGCACCACGCCGGTCCAATAGCGCCGTATCATGTCAATCCGCATGTCGATACCGCTGTCGAAGAGGATGAAGAGCAGGGTGAGCGACGCCAGGACGGGTCCGATGTCGCTGAGGTCGGCAGGAGTAACCCATCCAGCCACAGGTCCCACCAGGATGCCGATGACCATCAGCAGCAGCACGTCGGGAATACGGCGGCGGCTGAACCACGCATTGAACAGGTGGGCGCAGAAGATCAGGACTCCGAGGAAGATGAATGTCATAGGCTATTCCGTTTCTTGTTCTCAATTATCAACACGAACCATCATCCAATAAGCATCATTGCAAATCCCTATTCGTTGTCAATTCGTGTTAGTTTGTTATATCGTGTTTCTACTTATTATATTTTGCCCCTGGGGGTTCGACGTAATCGCCGTCAATAATCCACTTCGGGGAAGAGTTTTCGGAACTCGGCGAGCGTGGGGTTGGCGGCGTACATGACGTCGTATTTGTCGCGGGGGTGATAGATTATCGCCTCGCGCTCTTCATACTCCACCAGGACAGAGCAGTTGAGCAAAGGCCGCTGGGCCAGACTGCGGAGGATTTCAAGCATCTGGATAAGGTGGGGCTTGATTTCGCTCTCGAGGAACGAATTGTTGACGACGATGACAAAATGCTCGTCGCCGTCCATGCGCAGTTCGCGTTCCTTAAGGATACCGACCAGCTTGGGGTGTTCCTCCTTCATCCGGTCGAGCATTTCCTGCCAGAGGGGCTTGAGTTCCTCGAGGGTGAGCGGCGGAAGATGTTCAGCATGGGGTTTGAGCGATGCGAGGTCGGCTGAGGTGACTGCGGAGGTCTTGACGCTGATGCCGGACACACGCCGCACACGTCCCACACCACGGGGAGCTGCAGCAGCTCCGCCGTCCGTTGGCACGTTATTGATTGATTCCGGCGGCACGCCGGTGATTGGCTCCGGCGGCACGCTATTGATTGACGCTGGCGGCACGCCAGTGATTGGGGATTGGCCGTCCGAGGGTGCAGCAGCAGACACAGGCGCCTCGGAAGAGACGTCTTTTTTTGTTGTCTCCGGCGACACGCCGGAATCGTGCTCCGCCCGAGGCGACCTTGCAATCTATGATGGAACAGGAACGGAAGCAGCGTTCTGTACAGACATGCCAGTGGTGGACAGTTTCATGAGAGCCACCTCGACAAAAAGGCGTTTGTTGCCAGCATCCTTATAGCGGTATTCGTAGTCGCTCGAAATGTCGAGCCAGCGCAGCAGCAGGGGTAGTCCGCAGGTAGCGGCCTGCTGCCCAAAGCGAGCGCGTTGTGCCTCGCTGCCCTCCAGCAGTTTGAGGGTAGCGGGGTCGATGCTCACCATCAGGTTGCGCAGATGCTCACTCAACCCCGTGATGAAATGCTGCCCATCGTACCCCTTGTCTATCACCTCCTGGTAGCACAGGAGGGTGTTGGCGAGATCACCCGCACGGAAATAATCCACCAGCCGGAAATAGTAGTCGGCGTCGAGCAGGTTGAGATTCTCGTTGCAGAGCTGGCGGGTGAGATTGCCACGAGTGAAAGAGACCAGTTGATCGAAGATGGAGAGTGCGTCGCGCAGACCTCCTTCGGCCTTGCGGGCGATGATGTGCAGCGACTCCTCCTCGTAGTGCACTCCCTCCTTCTCGGCGATACCCTTGAGGTAAGCCACGATGTCCTCCGACTGGATGCGTTTGAAGTCGAACACCTGACAGCGGGACAGTATGGTGGGGATAATCTTGTGTTTCTCGGTTGTGGCGAGGATGAACTTGGCGTAAGCGGGAGGCTCCTCAAGTGTCTTGAGGAAGGCATTGAAAGCCGAGGGCGACAGCATGTGGACCTCGTCGATGATATAGACTTTGTAGCGTCCTGTCTGGGGCGGGATGCCCACCTGGCGCACCAGCTCGCGAATATCGTCCACACTGTTGTGCGAAGCGGCATCGAGCTCGAAGATGTTCATCGAGCCTCCCTCGGAAAAGCTGCGGCAGCTCTCGCATTGGCCGCAGGCCTCGGTGTCGGGGGTAAGGTTGGTGCAGTTGATGGTCTTGGCCAGAATACGGGCGCAGGTGGTCTTGCCCACACCGCGTGGACCGCAAAAGAGAAACGCTTGCGCCAACTGCCCTGTGCGGATGGCATTCTTGAGCGTAGTGGTGATATGCTGCTGCCCGACAACGCTGTCGAACGTGGACGGACGGTATTTACGCGCTGATACTATGAAATTTTCCATACAATTAAATACACTAATGCGATGCAAAAATACGAATTTTTTTTCAAATAGCCGAAAAATAAAACAAAACAGGTATGAACTACACAGTGTCTCCGGCGACACATCGGTGTAGCTCCAGTGTAACTCCAGTGAAGCTTCACTCACGGGGGTGTCCAGAAGGGGCTGTACATAAAACTCTATGCGGTGACGTAGCTACCGATTTGGGATAGAGAAAAAGGGTCTCCCGCTGAGGACTATTCCCTCTATTTTTCATAATGAATCTTAAAAATATTTTGCAGTATTAAGATTATTTTGTACTTTTGTAAAGTGAACCTAAAGATTAATACGCATGAGAAACACTTATAAACTATTCAGAGAGAGCGTAAAGGAGATAACGCACTACTATCTGCTGCTGGTTGAGGAAACAAAGTCGCAGCGGCTGGTTGGCAGCACCAACGAGTGGGTGCTGGACAATTTCTACATGATTAGCGAGCAGGAGAAAGTGCTGAAGGTGGATTTGCGGAGCAAGGAGTTCCGCAAACTGGAGGGGAAACGGATGGAGCGGCTGAAAGAGATGCTGCAGGGTTATCTGCAGAGCTGCCACTATCAGATTGACAAGGGGCTGCTGTTCCACTACATGACGCAGTACCAAACGAAGAACAACGATTACCTGACCTATCCCGAGGTGTGCGCCCTGCTGCCGTTGGTGAAGACCATGCTGATAAAGGAACTGGCGGACTTGTGCCATGAGATGGAGGAGCGCCATGCGTACCATTATTCGTTGACGGACAAGTCGCAGGCCGACATGGAGCAGCTCAACGAGGCTTCACGCGAGAACCTGTTGATGATGAACATCTTCAACTCTATCAAGAAGATGACCAAGCTGCCCATCGAAGAGCTGCTGGACAGTGTGAGTTTCTCAGAGAAGATGCTGAAGGAAGAAAAGGCCGACATGTACGACCAGATGTACGACCGCACAAAGGACGATTACCGCGCCAAGATAGTGCGGCTGTGCAAGAAACGCCGGATGAAGGAGTTCGACCTTGTGAAGGCGTTGGTGGCCGAAGCCGACGAAAAAGGCGAGCATGTGGGTTGGCAGCTCTTCCCGCCCAAGAAGTGGAATGTGCGCGCACATCTTTATGTATGGATTGTGGTGTTGCTGACGCTGGCGCTGAGCCTGCTGTTTGCCTGCTGGGCGACCTGGAGTCATGGTTTCACTTTCGGGACGGCTGTGCTCACACTGCTGATGTGGGTGCCGATGAGCCAGGTGGTGATCGACTTGTTCAACCAACTGCTCTACCGTATCCACAAACCCCAGAACACATTCAAGATTAAGTTCAAGGATGGACTGATACCCGAGGAGTATGCCACGATGGTCATCATGCCCACCATCCTGAAGAATAAAGCCAAGACCGAGGAACTGCTGGAGCAGTTGGAGGTGTACTATCTCTCCAACATCAACCGCGCTAGCGAGGGCCAACGGCTTGAAAGCCGTCCGCAGAACCTTTACTACACGCTGATAGGCGATGCCGCAGCGGGTCCCAACGAAGATATGCCTTGGGACGACGAGGTGGTGGAAGCCGGTCTCAATAAAGTGAAGGAGCTGAACGAGAAGTACGGTTCACATATCTTCAATTTCGTATACCGCCACCGTGCTTGGAGCGACGGCGAGAACTGCTGGCTGGGACATGAGCGCAAACGCGGTGCCATCCTGCATTTCAACGACCTGGTGCTGGGCCAGACCTCTGATGCCGAAAAGGCCAAACGTTTCCGCTGCGAGACCATCAGCGAGTGGATGAAAGGGCCTGTGCCATCCATCCAGTTTATCATCACCCTCGACACCGACACCGAGCTGGTGCTCTATTCTGCCCAGAAACTGATAGGCTCAATGGCCCACCCGCTGAACCGCGCCCGCCTGAGCGACGACGGCCGCCGTGTGAACGCTGGATACGGCATCATGCAGCCGAGAGTGAATGTGGACGTTGAGGTGACGAACAAGAGCCGCTACGCACAGCTGTTCGCCGGACTCGGCGGCCTAGATGTCTACACGACGGCATCGTTCGAGCTATATCAAGACATTTTCAACGAGGGCTCGTTCTGCGGAAAGGGTATCTACGACTTGAAGGTATTCCAAAAGGTGCTGAAAGGCACATTCCCCGAGAACCTGATTCTGAGTCACGACCTGATCGAGGGATGCCACATCCGCTGCGGATTGATCAACGACCTCGAGTTGTTCGACGACAACCCCTCCAACTATATCGACGATGCCAAACGCCACCACCGCTGGACACGTGGCGACTGGCAGATTATCGGCTGGCTGCGCAACAAGGTTCACAACGAGCGCGGCGAGGAGGTTAAGAACCAGGTGAACACCATCGGACAGTGGAAGATATTCGACAACCTGCGCCGGTCGATGCTGTGCCTGGCACTGATGGTTGTGCTGCTGATAGGATTCAGCGGCATCACTTCGGTGCATGCGGCCTGGTATCTGCTAGTGGCGCTGGTGGCTGTGGCAAGTCCCATCGTCTTCTTCATCCTTGGACAGATCACCAAGTTGCCCAATTTCGGCAAACGCTACCACTATTATGCCACACTGATGCGTGGCTTCACCGTTATCCTGTACCGCTCGCTGGTGCAGTTCTCACTGCTCCCCAAGGAGGCTTGGATGTACACCGATGCGGCAGTGCGCGCATGCTACCGGATGTGGTTCTCGCACAAGAATCTGCTGAACTGGATTACCAGCGACGAGGCGGCCAAGAGCACCAAAGGCACCTTGGGCGACTATATCAATAAATTCTGGTTCAACTATGTCGCTTCGGCCGTTGTCATTCTGCTCTTCATGCTCAGCACCGGCACTGTTATCGACTTCCTGGCCATGCTCTTCTGCGTGCTGACTTGGTGCGGTGCTCCCTTCCTGATGTTCTGGCTGGGTAAGAAATTCCCGCAGAACAAACATTCTCTCTCCGAGAAGGAGACCGACGAGATTCGCCAGCTGGCCAAGGACACCTGGAATTTCTTCGACAGCCTGATGACCGAAGAGAACAACTGGCTGATGCCCGACAACTACCAGCTGAACCGCGAGGTGAAAACCGACTACAAGACTTCACCCACCAATATCGGCTACTCGATGACGGCCATCATCAGCGCCTCCGAACTGGGTTTCATCACCCAAAAGGAGGCTGTGGAACGCCTGGGACATGTCATCGACACCGTCACCCGTTTGGAGAAATGGAACGGACACCTGTTCAACTGGTACCATGTGAAGAAACTGAACGCACTGCCCAATTACTTTATATCCACCTGCGACAGCGGCAACTTTGTCGCCTGCCTGTATGTGGTGAAGGGATTCTTGGCAAGCATGCAGGATGCGTTGAACCAGAAAGACGACGGCAACAATCTGCTGCTGAAATCACAGGTATCGTCGCTAGCCTCGAAGGTGCAGCGATTGATTGACCAGACCGATTTCTCGAAGCTCTACAACCCCGACCTGGATGTGTTCAGCATCGGCTACGACTACAGCAGCTACCGCCTCCTCCCCTATCATTACAACAACTTCGCCTCCGAGGCCCGCCTGACCAGTTTCCTCACCATCGCACAAGGCGACGCTCCTTACAAGCACTGGTTCTGTCTCGACAAGACACTGGTGCAGTATAAGGGCTACAAGGGGATGGCCTCGTGGTACGGCACACTGTTCGAATACTTCATGCCGCTTATCTTCCTCCCCACCTTTAAACACACGTTGATGGACGAGACCTACAGCTTCGCCATCCGCGCCCAGAAGGCTTTCTCACACCAGGTGAAACGGGGCAAGGAAGAGCTGCCATGGGGTATTTCGGAGACCGCCTACAACGAGCTCGACGACGCTCAGAACTACAAGTACCACGCCTTCGGTGTGCCATACCTCAAGTTCCAGAACACCACACCCGACCGCATCGTGTTGTCGCCCTACAGCTCGTTGATGACCATCGGAATCGACGACAAGAGCGTCTATGAAAACCTGCAAAGGTTCAAAGCACTGGGCATGTACTCACAACCGCATAGGATTGAGGGTGCACTCGGCAGCTTCGGTCTCTTCGAGAGCTACGACGAGGAAGACCATGTGGCCGTACAAGCCCATTATGCCCACCACCAGGGCATGATTCTGGCCAGCCTGACCAACTATCTGGCCGACCACTGCCTGCAACGCTACTTCATGCACGAACCCACCATGCGCTCCATGGAGACCCTGCTGAAAGAGAAGGCTCAGGTGAAACCCTATATCGACCTCAAGGTGACACAATATAAACGTTACCAGTACTCGAAGGTGCAAACCGAGAGCGACGCACGCGACTACGACACCATCTCCAACGTGCCTGAAATCGGCGTCATCAGCAACGGCCAATATACTGTGCTGCTGAACGACCGCGGCTCGGGATTCTCGCGCTACCGCAATATCATGCTGAACCGCTACCGCAAAATCAGCGCCGACCACTACGGCACCTACCTCTTTATCCGCAATCTGCGGAACGACAAACTATGGTCTGCCACCTACTCTCCCCTCGATGTCATGCCCGAGAACTACCACGTCAGCTTCGCCAGCGACAAGATTAGCTACATCCGCATCGACGACGGCATTGAGACCAAGACCGAGGTGACCGTACTGAAAGACCGCTCCGCCGAGATTCGCCGCTTCACCTTCACCAACAACACCGAGAACGATATCGACCTCGAAATCACCAGCTACGGCGAGGTGGTACTGGCCCAAGGTGTTGAGGACGAGAACCACCGCGTGTTCAACGGCATGAAAATCCACAGCGAATACGACAACGAACACGAGTCACTTATCTTCAGCCGTCCCGCCACCAACGAGAGCCAACACTTCATGATTCACAAGCTATGGACCATCGAGAACGCCGACGAAGAGGAGAAGACCGACTGGTCGTCGCTTGTGGAATACGAGACCTCTCGTCTCAAATTCCTTGGCCGCGGCGGAAGCCTGCGCCACGCCGACATCATCGAGAACCACCGCACCCTCACCGGCACCGTTGGCACCACCCTCGACCCCATCATGAGCATGCGCCGCCGCATACACCTCCCTGCCGGCAAGGAATGCCACGCCTTCATCATCACCGGCTTCGCCAAGGCACGCGAGCAACTGCTGCAACTCACCGAACAATACCAAAGCCCTGTCGACATCGAACATGCCTTCAAGACCTCTTCGGTATTCAACAACATGCGCAACAGCATGTCGCTGCTCAAAGGTGCCCAGATGAGGCTCTACAACAACATCTCCAAATACATGGCCCAGACAGCCACCCTCGGCAACAACAGGCAGGAGATACTAAAGCAAAACACCATGTCGCAGAGCAACCTGTGGCGTTTCGGCATCAGTGGCGACCTCGCCATCCTGTTGCTGGAAATCGACCGTGCCGAGCGCTCCGGATTCGCCAAAGAGCTGCTGCGTGCCTTCGAATACTTCAAGGTCCACGGCCTGCTGCTCGACCTGGTCATCATCAACGACGTGAAGGTGAACGATAGCGCCAACGGCGGATGCAAGGACCGCGACGGTCTCACCCACTTCATCCGCAACATGGCCAACACCGAGCACCTGTGGGCTTCGCACCAGGAGGCTGGTCACGTCTATGTTCTCAACGGCAACGAAATCTCCGATGCCGAGCGCACACTCCTGCGCTGCGTGGCACGCCTGAGTTTCAACACCCACGACAACCTCACCATCGAGGAGCAACTGCAACGGCTCGAAGCTGCCAACCAACACTATCAGGACAAGGTGGAATACCCCACCCTCAAGACCAGCAGCAAGTTCCGCGTATGGAGCAGCCTGGAATACTACAACCAATACGGCGGCTTCGACCAGAACGGACGCGACTATGTGGTAACCAACACCAACACCCCGATGCCTTGGGTCAACGTGATTGCCAATCCCCATTTCGGCTGCGTAATCAGTTCCACCATGGCGGGATTCACCTTTGCCTACAATGCCCAGCAGTTCAAACTGACCGGCTGGAGCAATGATATCGTGCGCGACAACGCCAGCGAGATGCTCCTCATCAACAAACAGCAATTCGTCCCCGCCACAGCACGTCACAGCCAGGGATTCTCCGCCTTCGATGCCGACTACGACAATATGACCGTCAAGGTGCGCGTCTTCGTGGCCCACGACCGCATGGAGAAATACTACCAGATTAAGGTGGGCAACAAGACCGATGCTCCCATGCCCATCCAACTCGACATGGTCTACAAGCTGGTGCTCGGACAATGCGAGGAACAGACCGCCCGCTACCTCTACTCGGAGTGGGACGAAACATCGAACAGCATTCTCGTCCGCAACGTCTACCATCCCATCTACCACAACAAGGTGCTGCAGCTCACTGCCATCACCGACACCGACGATGCAAAGACACCGTTGCAATACGAACTCGACTACCCCAACCGCAAGAACCTCGGCATGCAGATCACTATTCCTGCCAACACCGAGAAGGAGGTGGCCTTCATCCTTGCCGTACACGAGCAAGGCGAGCCCGCTGTAGCCCGTTTCACCATGTCCGAAATCAACAGGCAGTATGAGAGCGTGGTCGCTTACTGGGACGACACCCTGAGCCACATCCAGGTCGACACGCCCGACAAGTCCTTCAACTTCATGATCAACCGCTGGTACCTCTACCAAGTCTACACCGCACGACTCTTCGCCCGCGCAGGCTTCTATCAAGTAGGCGGTGCCACCGGCTTCCGCGACCAGCTGCAGGATGTCATGAGCATCCTCTATAGCGACCCCGACTATGCACGTCGCCAAATCCTCGACCACGCCGCCCACCAGTTTGCCGAAGGCGATGTCCTCCACTGGTGGCATGAGAGCATGCACCTCGGTGCCCGCACCACTTTCAGCGACGACTACCTCTGGATGGTGTTCGTGACCCACCGCTACCTCCAGGTCACCGGCGACAACAGCATCCTCTCCGAGCGTGTCCCCTTCTGCCAATCCGACCAGCTCAACCCCGGCGAGGCCGAACGCTGCATCACCTATGCACTCCCCGACGAGCCCGACAACCCCAACTTCGAATACGCCACACTCTACGAGCATCTGCGCCGTGCCATCAACCGCTCGATGAACCGCATCGGCTCCCACGGCCTGCCCCTCATGGGCTGCGGCGACTGGAACGACGGCATGAATCGCGTAGGCGTCGAAGGCAAAGGCGAGAGCGTATGGGTAGCCTTCTTCCTTGCCGACCTCCTGCCCAAGATGGAACAAATCACCCAGCAGATGCCCGGTGCCGACCTCTCCTACTGCGAAGAGCTCTCGCAATTCCGCACCAAACTCATCGATTCCATCCAGCGCAGCGCTTGGGATGGAGCATGGTTCCTCCGCGCCTACTTCGACAACGGCACCCCCATGGGCAGCCGCAACAATCCCGAATGCCAGATCGACCTCATCTCCCAGGCATGGAGTATCCTTACCGGCGTTGCCACTCCCGAGCAGAAGCAATCCGTCATGCGCGAGACCGACAACCGCCTCGTCAACCGCGAACAGGAGCTTGTCCAACTGCTCGCACCGCCCTTCCAGAATTCACAGCCCTCGCCCGGCTACATCATGAACTATCCTGTCGGTGTACGCGAGAACGGTGGCCAATACACCCATGGCGCCATGTGGTACATCATGGCCCAGCTGAAGGAAGGACGCTACGACATGGCCTATTTCCTCTACTCCCTCATCAACCCCATCCACCGCACCCAGACACTGGCCGATGTGCTCAAATACAAAGTCGAGCCCTACTGCATCGCTGCCGACATCTACAGCAACCCGCAGCATCCCGGCCGCGGTGGTTGGACCTGGTACACCGGCTCCGCCTCATGGGCTTACAAAACCGGTATCGAAAACATCATCGGCATCCACAAACGGGGCGACAAACTGGTACTCGACCCGCGCGTACCCACCGAGTGGCAGCACTTCACCATCCGCTTCCGCCACGGCAGCTCGATGTACATCATCAGCTACGAACGCACTGCCGAGAGCCCTGCCCCCTACTCCACCATCGACCTCGTCGACGACGGACAGACACACGAAATTGTCATACACTAACCCAGTGTTAACCCAACACAGCGGGCGGAGCCGAAAGCTCCGCCCGCACTTTTTATCCCAAATCAGCCCTGTAATCATCAAGGTGTGCAGTCTATGGCAACAGGGACCATCACTAAGCGTGCCGGAGGCACGCAATCTCAATAACCCCACACTAAACACCGAAGGTGTGCAGTGTGGGGTAACAGGGACCATCCCCATGCGTGTCGAAGATACGCAATCTCAATAACCCCACACTAAACACCAAAGGCGTGCAGTGTGGGGTAACAGTGACCATCCCCATGCGTGTCGGAGACACACAATCTCATTAACCCCACACTAAACACCGAAGGCGTGCAGTGTGGGGTAACGATGACCATCCCCATGCGTGTCGAAGATACGCAATCTCAATAACCCCACACTAAACACCGAAGGTGCGCAGTGTGGGGTAACAGTGACCATCACTAAGCGAGCCGGAGGCACGCAATCTCAATAACCCCACACTAAACACCGAAGGTGTGCAGTGTGGGGTAAAAGTGACCACCCCTATGCGTGTCGAAGACACGCAATCTCAATAACCCCACACTAAACACCGAAGGTGTGCAATGTGGGGTAACAGTGACCATCCCTAAGCGTGTCGAAGATACGCAATCTCAATAACCCCACACTAAACACCGAAGGTGTGCAGTGTGGGGTAACAGTGACCATCCCTAAGCGTGTCGAAGATACGCGTTCTCAATAACCCCACACTAAACACCGAAGGTGCGCAGTGTGGGGTAACAGTGACCATCACTAAGCGTGCCGGAGGCATGCAACCTCAATAACCCCACACTAAACACCAAAGGTGTGCAGTGTGGGGTAACAATGACCATCACTAAGCGTGTCGAAGACACGCAATCTCAATTACCCCACACTAAACACCGAAGGTGTGCAGTGTGGGGTAACAGTGACCATCACTAAGCGTGTCGGAGACACGCCACCTCATATCAATCAACAAGGTAGCATACCTCAGGCTCGCAGAATAAGAGTATCTACCCCCACCCACACGGCACTTCGCATTGTGTGAGGTTAATAAGGTTTGAATAATGATTGGAGGTGGCCACTTTTCAATTTTCAATTTTCACTTTTCAATTTTCACTTTTCAATTGTACATAAATCACCCCAAAGGGGTGAGATATGAATAACACCGTACGCAGTGCGGTGATAATCTGAGGCAGCGGAGTGCGTCCCGACAGGGACGCGACACAAACCCAAATCAGCCCTGTAATCATCAAGAATTCATGACAATTAATGATAATTCGTGTTAAAAAAGAGCATTATCATTGCCATGCAATGACTTGATGGACATAAACGCGACAACAATTTCCCTCTTTTTTACAAACAACATAAAATACAATCACCTACAAACCAGCAACTAACGACACTCCACCGAGCCATACTAACAAATTTAATTATAATAAATCAAAAAAAATTCTTATTTTTGCAAACGAAAAAACAAAGAATATTAATCTATTAAACATCTTAACATGAAAAAACTCACATTGATGATTGCCGCCATCCTTTTCTGCGGATCCGTATTCACCTCCTGCAAAAAGGATCCCGGCGGTTCTGGCTCGAGCAGCGACAAGAAACTTGTTGAAGTCAGAGTCAACCAGTCCCTCACCCTTTCCCCCAGCAGTACCGATGCCTTGAATCGTGCCTACAACGTGAAAGTGATCTTTTTCGATGCCGGGAACCAGATTGCCACCCACAACTTCACTCCCAGTGAACTCGGTTGGATTGGAGAATGTATTCACACCTCCTTCCCCTGCAAAGCCGGCTTCCGTCTGTACGCCACTCCCAAGTCCGACCTCTCGGGCGTTGCCGAGGATGAGAAGTTCAACATCGATGGCACCTTCAAATTTACCATTGTTGGCAAATACTCCGATGGCACCACAGAAAATCTGGAGTTAAAGGAAGAAGGAATTGCCTATACCGGATTGAGACCCTACAATGGCCGCGTAATCAAGTCACTCCGTTTTGCCTATCAAATAGATCAGAATGGCAAAAAACAGGCAATTGAAATCGAAGAATAAGAAATCACGCTAGTATATCTAGTGACGATTTTACATACAGCCCTGACGAGGCTGAATCTCAGAAGCCCCAGACCGCACATCGCTAGCCTGGGGCTTTTGTTTGTATCACAAAGGGTCGCGAATACAAAACCACTATTCGTCCGCCAACCCACCGCCAGGAAATATAGCAGCAGCCAAGTATTACCTTGAACCCAAATCGGTCATTAGGAAACCGAAAACAGAGTAATTGCCGAATCGTGCAATGCACGGGGATTAGCCCTGCCCTGTAGGGGCTTACGTTTAATAGCATAAACATTGATATACAAACATATTCTCCGTAGGTGATTTCGAATAGTTATATTCCAAGACCGATTTGGGTTAAACAGCCTCGAAGAGGCTGAATCTCGATAACCCCAGACTACAGAACCGAAAGGGTGCAACCCCTCAGCGCTGCAGTCTGGGGCCAAAGAAAAACTCCTCACACTAGCGTCCCGGAGGGACGCGATTTCAGGACGACCAGACATTCCCCAAACAACTGTAAGTATATATAGCGAGCCTGGGAACTCTTCATCAGCCTCGGAGAGGCTGAAACTCGATAACCCCAGACAAGGAACCGAAGGGGTGCAGCCCCTCAGCTCTGCAGTCTGGGGTCAAAGAATAGCTCCTCACACCAGCGTCCCGAAGGGACGCGATTTCAAAACGACCAGACAATCCCCAAATCATCGCAAAGAAATATAGCGACAGCCAGGGATTACTCCTGTAGGGAGTTTTCGCCTAATAGCCAGCCCAATATCCTATTCATATCTTACTCCGTGGGAGTTTTCGGTATCCAAACAACCGAGTTGGGATTAATCCCCGTCCAATTGTATAAGCAGAATATATCCAAAACACAATAAGTCAAAGACCACGCTTTTGAGTGAGGCACATACATCCTCCTCAAAAACCGCCGCAAAAGTACACAAACAAATTATACAACTGACATCATCCCTCCCCAACCCTCGCAAATGCATTACAATGTTCCCTATTTCTAAACCTCTAGTACACTGACAGGAAAATAAACAATACACCGACCTTATTATCAGTACAACACGGTACAGGACAATAAATACAGCATTTAACAGACTCAACTTATTGCTGCAAAATCAATGTCCTTCTATTTCCCAAACAGACATATCCACCACATCTTCTACCCCTTCTTCTATTGAATCATCAAGATAACTAAAAAAATCTATTTTTGTAAGTTCTTCTACTTGATTAACCGATTTGGTTGCCTCTGAAAGAGTTAATGGTTCACTACTATTTGGGCAAACAAATGCGATTGTATTGTATTGGTTGTTGTGATAAACAAGTAACACCTTAAAGAAAAAATCTGGTACAGGGATGTGGCTATCCCCAATATACCCATTAATCGTATCAGTAAAAATAGGCCCACATACAATATGAATTGAATCGTATTGAGTCGCATAATAACGTACTTTTTTTTCCACATCATCCCATACTCCCATGTTTAGCTCTTCCTTCTGTGGGCAGATATTTGTGAAATAATCACTCTCTCTAACCGCCTGTTCCGACCATTTCAAATCCTGACGCTTTGCCATATGTCCTCTCGTCCAACCCGAACCCTTGTAATCATAATTTGATGCTTGAGGTAGAGGCAAATCTGGGTCTGGTGAATAATGACGAGAAATCCTAGGTGTATGTGCAGTTTTCTCTACCTGTTCCGCAGTCAAAGTATATTCTACCGAAATAGGCTGAAGGACGCTTGCACTATACAATACACTGAAACCATGATAATTAATGATTACAATATTTACAGAATCAATATATTCGTATGATACTTTTTCCGTTAAGGCATCTGAAGACTGTTCACTATTTTGGCAATATATTATACTGCCCATTAATGGAGTTTGTTCATCATATTCATCATTACTTGGGACACCAACTTTCTTCACAAAGGCAAGGAGAATAATCACCGTAAACGTTAATATGAGTACCTTTTTCATAGGCAATAAAGCATTTCATAGTATACCATGATACTCTATATTTTTCATCTTTCTCTCACATAAGATGATTTCTTCGACTTTTTGAACAATCTTCATTCATTAGACTGAGTTTTTCTCATTCTAACATAGATATAAATTTACGATTCTTCAGCCATCTTAATAAAAATGGGTATCTGAAAGATAACTATGATTCCCATACATATCAAAGACATCGGGAACCATCTCACTGAAAACAAATCCATCAAAGCATGAATTTGATGTCCTAAATCATGATTCGCCACGGGCACCAACTGTAAAATGTCGTTTGCATATATTTTCAATTCCAATGGAATAGACACTAATATTGCGACCAATGCTGCCGTGATAATCTGCCATAGATTGCTTTTAATCTCTTCTTTTGTTATTTCGACTCTTCCATCGCTTTTCAAGCTAATGTGTGAAAATCGGCTTTCGCAAAAGACAATAACTGCCCATACAGTACTGAATATTATTGCAGCAACCACTGAATCATAAACAATCTGCATTACAAAAAAGCCTGACAACCACGCCAGGATGGTTGCCACAGCCACTGAGATATTCGTAATAACCTTTTGAGTTTTTTTTCTTGTCATTTTTTCCTCCTTTTTAGATGGTCTTTGATATAATCTTTCAATACCATTGCAGCAATCACCACAATGGCAATTAGAACAATTGATAGAGTTCCTTTGAAGTCCATTTCAATTCATTTAAAAGGCACCGAGTCTTTTGGCCCAGTGCCTTTATCGTTGATTATTATTGTTTCATTTTGAAAGGTCGGGTAATTTCTCCTATCCACACCACTATTGAAGTTAAGACGATAATTATCACCCAATTCATAAAACCGAGTCCACCGGGTGCTACATTAAACATCTCTTGCAACCCTGGAACCTCAATCAATGCTATCTGTACGAAGAATATAACCGAGGTGATGATAATAAACCAGCGAGTCTTATTCCACGAGATGCCTTTGAATGCTGAACTGGTGGTGAAATGAGCTTTGGCATTAAACATATACCAGAAGTGAAGCATCACAAAGATGGTGAAGAAGAGGCCAAGTTCGTGAGCCGAAACACCGTTGTATGCACCCCAAGTGAGCGGGAATACATTGGTCAAAGATGTTACGTCGTTATGCTGGAAGTAAAGCAGGAGTGCCAAACAGATGAAAGCAAAAGTTAGACCAACACCGAGAATCGGCTTGCCAATACCTTTCAAAATGTGTTCATCAATGGAACGAGGCTTCTCTTTCATAACGGCATGGGTTGGAGGCAGCGAGGCAAGAGCCAATGCTGCAAAGGTGTCCATAATCAAGTTGACCCATAGCATCTGTGTGACGGTAAGTGGCGATTCTGTGCCAATGAAAGCACCCACCAGCACAATGAAGCAGGCTGTAACATTGACAGTCATCTGGAAAAGGATGAATCTCTTGATGTTCTTATATAGTGAACGGCCCCACATCACAGCATTTGCGATGGTACTAAATGAGTTGTCGAGGATGGTCATATCAGATGCCTCTTTGGCGACAGCAGTGCCGTCACCCATCGAAAGACCCACATGGGCAGCATTCAACGCAGGTGCATCGTTTGTACCGTCACCAGTGACAGCCACTACCTCATCCATTGCTTTGAGCGTACGTACCACACGTTCCTTATCGTTAGGACGGGCACGTGAGATAATCTTCACATCGGACAGACGTCTCTTCAGTTCTTCGTCACTCATAGCGGCCACATCAGCACCAGTAAGTATGTTTTTGTCGGTGTCTTTGTCACTCCACAATCCCACCTGTCGGCCAATTTCCTTTGCAGTACCAACGGTGTCACCAGTGACGATTTTAACCTTGATACCAGCATCCAGACACTCTTTGATGGCTGCTGGAACCTCCTTTCGAATGGGGTCACTGATGGCCACAACGCCCAGCATTTTCATCTTGGAGGTGTCAACCAGTTTTCCGTCGGCAATTACATTGTCGTCTCCAATCTCAGCGTAAGCCAATCCGAGTGTACGCAATGCCTTGCTCTGATATGCAATTAGGCGATCATTGTATTCCTTGTTGTCTTTGTCGCCACACATAGCAAGCAGAATATCAGGAGCACCTGTGACGTACATCATACGTTTGCCCGTAACAGCAGAACACACTATGGTAGCCATATACTTGATTTCCGTAGAGAAAGGTATTCTATCAAGACGCTCCACCGATTCGCGCTGCTCAAGATAGTTCTTACCATGTTCGTGTAGCCACAGCAACAAAGCCCCTTCAGTGGGGCTCCCAATAGCCTTAATCTTTTTGGGGTCGGAATAGTCGAGGTTGGCGGTGGTGTTCACGCTGATACTCTCTTCCACCAGCTTCATATTGGTGCTTTCAGGGAAAAAAGTCTCTGCTATTTGCATCTGGTTCTGCGTCAACGTGCCAGTTTTATCGGTGCAGATGACCGAGGTGGCACCCATCGTTTCGCAGGCGTGCATTGTTCGAGGCAGCGTGTTTTGTTCCATCAAGCGACGCATACTGAAAGCGAGGCTCAATGTAACGGCCATCGGCAATCCTTCGGGAACCGCCACCACTATCAGCGTAACGGCAATCATAATGGTATCAAGTACATACTTAATGAACCCTACCGTTCCTTCAGTAGTAGAGAAGTCACCGTTACCTTGGATGAAATAGATGGCTATTCGGCCAACAATAATCAATCCTGCAATGATATAGCTCGCTTTGGTAATAAGGTCAGCCAATCCATCCAACTTTTGGCTAAGAGGGGTGGGATCTCCTTCTCGCACCTGTGCCGCCTCAAACACCTTTCCTGACTCTGTGCTGTCGCCAACTTTCTCTACTTTCGCGATGCAATTACCCACAAGAATAGTAGTTCCTTTCAGAATCTTATTGGAAGGATAAGTTGCCTCTTTGTCGAAATCAGCCTCTATTGTAGTCTTATGTGAAGCAAGTGATTCTCCATTCAATGACGATTCATTAACGCTAAGACGCTCAGCTTCTAATAGAATACAGTCTGCTGGCACCTCTTCACCTGCATTAAGAAGAACAATGTCTCCCACAACAATATCTTTCCGTTCCACTTGGCAGACATTGTTGTTCCGAATTACTTTTACAAGGGTCTCGTCGTTTACCTCATTAAGAGCCTGAAATGTCTTCTCATTTTTGGCTTCAAGGATGTGGGCGACACCAGTGGCAAGTAGCACAGCAAAAGCAATACCCACTGGTTCAAAATATGGTGTAAATCCAGTTTCACCGCCAAACACACCTTGATAAAAAGAGATAGCTCCACTCAATACCAACGCTGCAAGCAGTATAGTAATAAGCGGGTCCATGTCGAACTTCCGTTCCTCATCGTCCCAGTCTCCACCAAGATAAGCCACCAAGTAGGTGAGGAAGAAAAGCACCACAAGAATCACCGGTCCAATCCATACATTCGTGGGCATACCCACACCTATAGCTTTTAGAATAAATAATGCTATTATTGAAGAAACAAATAGCCCAAAAATAAGCTTGAGCAACCAATAATGCATACAGTCCTTGATTTTGTCCCAAGTGGACTGTTCTTCGGGAGGTGTCAGGATGTTGACACCATGCTTTAGACGGCTATCCAATACTTCGGCATCCGTCAAACCTGTGTAATGATGTTTCTGTGCCATTGTATTATTCCTTTTGTGATTTATTCATTAAATTCTTCTTCTGTAATAATACTTGTGGAAAAATCTTCATAGCGTTGGTCTCTTTCGACCTTAATCCGCAAACTGAATGAAACGGACTCTAACGAACCTACATTCCCGAAGTCAAAGAAATCATTGGATTTCTCGTATACAACATTTCTTGTAAATTTACCTTCTGCATGGTGGCCATCACTGCGAGACATCCAATCATTACCGTAGGCAAATTTCAAATAATATTTACCGGCGGGTATTTCGTTAATTGTGGTGTGGGAATTATGTTGCACAAACATGTACCTTACTGTCTCTCCATTTTGTATGTCAACAATCTTAATAGCCATATCAGCATCTCCACCCAATTCAATATCAAAGTAGTTATCTACTATTCCCAACTGGGCAGTAACACCATACTCTTCCGGCATATCCCCTTCTCTCGGATTTCCCATTCTCCATCCATCATCCAGCAGCTGCTGTTGATAGGTTGTCGGTTCATTGGAGGACTCATTTGTATTAGTATGAGTAATACACGACATGAGTAATACAATGGTGAGCAAGATTGATTTTTTTCTCATCGTTGGTTTATATTATGATATGTATAAGGTCAATCAAAGCGTAGAAAAGTAATAGAGCACCTATAATGTAACATGTCCATTTTATGAATTTATGCCAGTGTTTCTTTAATTTGGCATTCACTAGGGTCGGTAATACCAATATTATGAACAAAGACAGAATTATTTTAATTACTATTCCTGTCATCATTTTTACTTATCGTATTTCATTTTAAAAGGGTGCTACCATCAGTAAGCATCGTGGTAACACCCTTGATATAGGGTTAATGAACTTTCCCTTCGCGATAATAATCATTGACTTTTGCCTGAATCTCTTCATATCTGCTTCCCAAAGCCTTTTTGCGAGCAGCTCCATTTCCATAATTGCCACGGATGGTACGCCAAGCCTCCTCCTCTATTGTACCATTTGCTTCAGACATAGTCATACTACGTGAGGCCGATGCGTTGTTTTGTACAGTGGATTGAGGAACTTGAGTCTTCGGCGTAGCTTGCTGTTTGTTAGCTGGAGAGCCTTGGTTTTGCTGTGGCGAAGTATTCTTGTCCGAGGCTTTCTGGGAAGGTTCTGGCGTAGGAGTTTCGTTTTGTGCCGCTGATTGCTCATCGGTTGATTCTCCTGTACCATTCTCTTTAGACTCTGGTTCTGCCACGTTAGGAACATTCTGTGCGGGCACGTCTTCTACTATTTGCTCTGTAGGCTGTTCCAAAATGTCTTTGGCCTCGCCTTTACCACGAGTCATCAAGAAAATGATGACACCACACACTAAAACTCCGACCAATAACCATGGCCACCATGGTTTCTTGTGCTTTGGTGTTGAGGGTGAATCCGTCACTTCGTTGCCAGTAGTTTTTTGGCGAAGTGAAACTTTGCGTTTTAATTGTGTCATAACTTTAATCAGCAACTATGAGATGAAATCCTGGTATATCCGAGTCGGCCGTTGACAAATCCATCACGCGATTTTCATTCTTCAGAGTATTTTCTCCGTCACTATTTTTGATAGAACACACGCAATAAACGTGTCCATGCTCCTCAGAATCAGCAAGAACTTCAAGATAATCGCCAGAGTCACTCTGGAGTTCAATACGGGCTTTGTCTTGAGCAAATGTAGTATCTTCCCCCTCAATTGCAGCGCCATAGTTCACAACACAAACATAGGCTGTGTCGATTTCATCAAGACGAGCAACATTGATCTGCTCGACTTCCTCTCCACCAGGTTGGGGTTCTTTATTGTCGCCCATGTGAAGCATATACGGGAACTCGTTCAGATTACCCAAGTCGCTTTTTTTGTTGCGATACTCATTGCTGAACACGCCGCCAACCTCACCATTCTTCTTTTTGAAGAAGATACAGAGGTCCTGGTCAGTATCTGTTCCCCAAATAAGTTTGACTTTCAGCTTGCCATTGAAGGTAAAAGCTGCAGACTCCCCTTTACGTTTAAGGGTTACTTTCTTTTTTAATTGAACTTCTGCCATAACATTAATTTTTTAAGATTAGAAATTGAAATCATTTATACTTAACTTTTTTTTCCCCTTAGGTTTGGTTTCAGGACTATCAAAAAAATCATCTCCGGTTTCTTGGTTGTTTTCTATCGTAGTGCGCTGATTAGTGTCATCTTCTTTACGTGATGTCTTCGAAGTTTGCGTGATTGTACTATCTTTAAAGAAATCATCATCTTTAGGGCTCTCATTAGTTTTTTCCCCTTTTTCCCCTTTCAATTCTGTTTTATTTCTATGAGAATGTGTTTTACTAAGTTCCATTTCTAAAGCCTCTTCAGCCTTAAAAATTGCCCCCCAATATTTCTTACATACCGTCCGCTTATCTTGATATAGTTCTTGAAATTCCGTTAATGTTTTTTTCGCATCACTTAATTTACCATCACTAATAAGCGATTGGATTAGGTCAATCCTTTGTTGATAATCTCTTTTTTCTTTTATTTTTTCAACCTTCCGTTGTGCTCTAACCAGTTTCTCATAAATATCCTTTTGGCTCTTTATTGCAAGGCTTTTCTTACAAAGAGAAACAACTTGCTCCCAGTCGTCATTAAATTCGGCAGAATCAATTTGTTTTCGAATTTCCGATAACTGCGCCAACGTCTTCTGTTTACTCTCTATTAGTCGTTTGACTGCATTAATTCTATTTAGCCATGACTTTGCAAGTGAAGAATCAGTATCTTTAATTTTTTCATATAAAGATTGAAGGACTTCCATGTCTTCTTCCTTCTCCGCATTGGAAAACTGTGCGGATAAGTCGTCAATAAAAGTTTTTCTTTCTGCTAATTGTTCCTTCAATTTTAAGGCTTCCTCGTTTTGACTATCCAAATTGAGAATCTTATTCAATTCCTTCTCTGCACTCTCAAACATCTGTTGTTTAAGATAAACATTGGCACTCGTTATAAAATCTTGAATGCGTGACACTCTATTTAAGGCAGTTAGTGCATCTGATTTAATGCGAATTGCTTCTGCAGAATCTGGTCGAAAATTAAGCGCAACCTCACTTAAAGCAAGAGCTTCTTGGTACCGTGAGTTGGAATAATATTCTTTCGCTTTTGTAATCGAGTCCGTATATTGTTTGCTTGATAATTCCTCCTTTTTCAGATAGCCTATTGCATCATTTTTCTTCTTTTCTGCTTCTTCGTCCCCTGGTTTGTGTTTTAATGCCTGCTCGCAAGCATCAAGCATCTTCTGGTATTCTTGTTTCCCTTCGTACTCATAAGCGCTCTGCATTTCGGTTCGATACCATTTCTCTGCTTCCGTGCGTGCCTTTTCCTCCTCTCCTTTTCTTTTCAGCTCTTTCTCTGCATTTTTTTGTTCCTCTTCTTCTCGTATGGCATTTTTTATACGAATACGTTCTGCATACGCATCTTTCACAAACGTCTTTTCTATCGAAGAGAATTGGTCTTCATCAATGATAGGATACACTCCGAGGATTTCATACAATGATGACGTTGGAATACGGAGTACTGCTTCGTTGCTGACTGTAAGTTTTCCTCTAATCGCCTGCTCAAACATGCTGTTGGTGAAAGTATCGCCGAGCATTACGATATTCTTAATTGAATATTTCGAGATTGTTCGCGAAACTTCTCTTACAATGTCATTCACAACCGCATCAGTGCGTCTGTCTATATCCGAGGCCTGTATTGTAACGCTTAATACATTGTATTTTGCATTTGCAAAATAGAAATTACCAATACAAAGTGGTCTCCTTTGACGTGTGGCATCAAGTCTCTGTATCCATTCCGTTCCAAAGAGCCTTTTTAATCGCTGACGTTCATATTCTTTTTCTTCCTTGGTTTTAAGATACGCATCATTCCAATTCGCTTTCTCAACCACATCTTCGACTAATGCACGAACTCTCACATCCATACCCATTCCAGGGAGACAATCATCATTCATTCTGATAAACAAATCATCACTAAAACGATATGTCGAGAAATACATGTTGTCTCCCAATGCGTTTAGCACAAGAAGGTCTCCCGACAAATCAAGCCGAGATTTCCGCTGCAGCGATTCTAATGCAAGTTGTTCTGGCCATGCAACACGAAGTTTTACACTGAATCCTGCTTCCTCCAATTCTTCAATAAAAATTGAACGTGCCGCAGGCCCGATATTCTGTGAAAAGGAGATGTATGAATTAATATTATCCTTTTCCTTGAACGGACTCTTCAAATGATCGAAGAGACTTGAGACAGAGAATATATTCCGCAATTCACTTTGGTGGTCATACTGAGTGAACATCTTTCGACTATCACAGATATTCTCAAAGATATCACCGTAATAGTGTAGGTCACGATTAAGGCATGAGGTTTCGTATTGCTTACCATAAGTCACCTCATTGTGGGCTACATCCTCGTAGAAATACAGCCAGATACGATCCTCTCCATTAGGCAATCGAATGGTACGACAAATACCATCGGAACATCGAGCCCCAATGATATAATACTTATCCACATATAGAACCAATTGTTCCATATACGTTTTAGAACACCTTTTCTATTAACACATTTTGCAAATAAAGTGCTTCCGCGATAATGATAGGTTGGTGATAATGGAACCCGTCAGAATTGTTGCGTAACGCTTTCTTATATTCTGTGTCGTGATTTGTTATATTAGTCTTAAAATGATTTGGCAGCGAGGAAATGGCATCACTTAACAGATTTTTGGCATCTTTGCACAAATCAGTCTTTGTCGAAACGAAATCAAAGAATATTTGCATGAATTTCTCCAAATTCTCAGCTCTACCAAAATTAAAGTTATTCATGCTATTGGCAAAATAATCACCACTCAATTCCTCATCGACATTTATAACACGAGTACCTTGTCCATCGGTATACTGCACATTCCGTTCACCGCAAATATCACAATCTGCAGCTTGTGGGGCTTTGTTCAACATCTTCATATCACATAGACCACGGGCCACCTCTGACTTATTAAATTCGCTTGTTGAATTGTCGTATGTCACGGTCAAATGCAGATTCTCAGACACGCAAGCTATGCCTGCATTAACGCAATCCGCATAATACTGATTTACCACTCTTGGAGCCGTAGCGCTGGAAAGCCAATGGAATAATCGACCTCCCTTGCCAAACGAGAAGATGTCAACATTTTGTACGCTGGAAAGCTGATTGTCTTTTATTGCTCTTCCTATCATCATACCTGAGTAGAAAAGCAGCATTCCTGTCACATATGCTGGTATAGTGAACACACGCTTCGCGCGTTCACTAAGAGATGTATACAGGGCTTCGTACTCATCTGATGTCTTCAATTGGTCGAAAATATTATTCAAATAGTACGGAGCCTTTTCCTTACTACTTAATATCTCCTGGATATTCTCCACGTGAAGATTCTTCACTTTACCGCTCTCATGGAATGTCACCAATGCTTTCCGGAACTCATCTGAACGGGTAACAGCACCAAAGAAAATACCTGCTGCCATTCGCACACTACTTTCGCGCATCAGAGTGTCAGAGTTATCATGTCCCTTTGCAAGTAACAAAATGTCGCTTGTACTTCCTCCAACATCAATACCTAGCATTATATTATTTGTTCCCAGAGCGTATTTTTGTCCTAAAGCAAAGCTGCAAACGGCTTCGGATTCTGTTGTGAGTGTGGGCAAAAGTGTCGGCTTTTTCCCTGAAATTGGGGTAAGAGAGCATAACATGTTAAACGTCTGCTCAAGAATATTCCTGTCGGATTCCATCATAGAGCCAGGGTAACTCCATCCTATCTGTGTAGGTCTTACCTGATGTGTGTAAAGATATGCACATGCTTGAACCCATACTGTCTTAAGGAAGGCTCGTTTTTTCATCAACCCTTTATCATCATCAAGCCATTTCATATTGTAATGCATAGTTCCTGCCTGTGTGGTAATGACATATTCTGTCATTTCACGGACTTGAACGTTGGGGCGATAAACGGGAACACCTCCTGAAATTTCATCAGACTGACTATACGGGTTAAATCTGGAATCATGCTCGTGCAACCACGATTTCACCTGTCCATCAAGTGACGGATAATTGCTAAAGAATAGCAGTTCATCATTTGTAGCCAGCGAGCGCATATCCATATTTTCCCGTCCGACCATAACCGCACGATAATTCTCGAATTTTATTGGCTCTGGTCCACGGTTGTCCGCATTGAAAAAAACGCAAGTATTATTGCTTCCAAAATCGAAACCAATAATAGCATTGCTCTTCATATCGACAGAGGAGAGGTCTTTAACCTTATCGCTGCGTAAAACGAGATATCCCGCCCGATAGTCTTTGCCACCATCTTTCGCTGTAGCGACCAAACCAAAAATTGGTTTATCAAATTCAGAAATATTATATTTAGGAAGAGACTCGTCAATACCCGACTGATATTTAACAAGTTGTTTTACCTCAACCTGTTTTGTCTCTCCCGCACGAGGCTCATAGTCAGCGGTCAGTATTTCGCCATCAATAGTCTTAATCAACTGTCCACCAACCTTAAACATGGGAACAAACTTCTGTTTGGCCTCATTTGTAAACTCAGAATAAACGTAATATTTATTCCAATTTTCTGAAACGAAATTCGGCCACATAATGACCTTTGCAGGAATAACTTGCCAACTTATAGTATATTCACGCTTGTTCAATTTTGTCCATTCTCCATCTATCTCCACCTCCATTGTAACAGCCAGTTTGCCCGCATCAGTTATTTCGGCCGATAATTTCGCATTGCCATCATTGCGTTGTCCCAACAAACCGCCAAGCTTGTTTTGGAATATCTCCAGACCTCGTTCTGACAATGGCAATGTGAAGTAGCTGCAACTACCATCACGAATATCTTTGACCGTAAGGTAATGCATGACACTATCACTTAATGTTGGATTAGTGTCTTTCTCTTCCGTCCAACCAACAACAAATCGCTCAGAACTAAGCAGTCCTTGAATATCGCCAACCTGTTTGTAGCCCTCTCCATCCGAATAGCTAAATGTAAAATCAGGTTTTAGATAAACCGGCACTTCGCTTTTAAGCAAGATTGAGAATGGACATTGAAGGTTGTCGTATTGAGCGATTGGGCCACGCTCCGATAATGTATTGCCACCTTTTTTCTTTAGCTCAGATTCCCAATCACGGCTCAATTTCTTGAATCCATCGATACTTAATTTTGGATTTCCATTACGTTGGGAATTAAGCATCTTTTCAAAAGACGCAGCATTAGAGTTCATATTTTTCACAAAAAGATATACTTTTTGCAAACTCGAAGGATCCAAATATTTGGTAGGGTCTTCAAAAACTCCATTGCGGTACCATGGAATATCTGTTGTGTCACCGGAGAGATTAGAATAATCAACTCCCGTAAAGAAAGCTGTCATTGGAGATGTTCCTCCAATAAGAGTGTCATTGTAGTAGATTAATTGGATGTATGGTTGTGCATCCGGCGATGCAGCAAGAGCCTCTTGATTACACCACAAGTCCTTGTCGGAGAATAGCATTCTGCCAAAAGCTGAAACTATGTTGTATTCATCTCCATTCAACGGCATGTAGATTGGGTCGGAGATTCTAATACGGTCTCCAAATAACGCCAGAACAGCAACTAATCCCTTCCACTCACCTACAAGTATCTGGTAAAATTGAGTCAAACCAGCCTCCTCAATGTTTGGGTCGGGATGCGTTATTGTATCAAATGCAAACTTGAACAGTTTTGCTCTCGCCCAGGGTGACGGTACGCCTGATATTAAGGCGTTTATTTTGTCAGCAGTCAAATTTTCCAATAACTTGCCAGTATTTATTCCCTGTACATAAGACACGGCATCATCAAGTGTGTTCCACACACCCTGTGACCCTGTCTTTTGTGTATAACTCTTTATTAGTAATGCCTTTGCCATTGCTACATTCTCCTTAATTAATTTAGAACTTATAGACAGAAATTAGTGTATCATAGATACGTTTCAACATCTGCTCATGTCGATTTGTGAATGAAGCAGACATGTCGTCTTTCCCATCATAAACCTTCAAAAAGTTCTCTTTTATCTTGTCGTATTTGTTCCCAAACAGTTTCACGGAAAAACCATTGTCGCGGCAAACACCTTCGTTGCGGAATGGCTGATTCCAATCGGATTTTGTCTGCTCTTTTACCGTTTGTGGCGCAAACATTTCTGCAGCGAAAAGAAACTTGTCACTTCCTCCTGCGGAACGATGTAGTTGTCGCAGCCAACCTTCACTCAAGACATCATCGCCTCCCGCCTTAAAATGGTATAGAGCGAAATAGTCCTTAAGATTTTTAATCTGTTCCGGATTTACGTCCTCAAAACCGGAAATTTTAGCCGCACCGTTCTGTAATGAAGACACAAAATCATAGACAGGGTTGTTGCAAAGTATTGATAAAATGGTCAACATGGACATCTTCTTGGCAAATTCTTCCGCTCTCGCTTGTCCAACAAAGTCCTGAAATTCCATCTTGCCATTATCATTAATGGAACGATACTGATAGTCGGCTTTTTTGTTTGTCTTATTTGTCTGCAACACATCTTCCTCAACTTTCAAGAAATCAAGCGCTGCACATGCGGCAAACAATTCAATGTAGTGTGAGTCATTCTTTTGTTCCGAACCTCCAGTAATGGTTTTTGCACCCGATTCCGTTTTTTGAGGCATTGGGTCCCAATCCATCCCAGGAGTTCCAATCATGTAGAATTTCTGATATGTTGTCTGAACGGTAGCATCATCTTGATAGAACATCATTGCGACTTGAGAGTTAAGCGCAAACTTATCCGAAGTCGCAATTATCTTTTGTTCCTTACGTTCTGTTGCCGACGGGAGGTTAAACTTGAAATATGCGGTGAGTAACGTTGAACCAAAGTAAGCATTTTGCATTACATTGGAAGCACCCTTGGAGATAATACCTGCTGCTTTTGCGATGGCCTGCGGAATAATAGGAATGGACGACGCACCAGTACCACCGAACACAGAGCCTAAAATAAACACACGTGGCTTACCATTGCTGGATGCTGCAATAAGACTTTGGAGAAACCTTTTCAAATCATTATTGAAATCGCTTTGCGCAGCCTCAATGATTGAGTGGTACATCATCATTGAACCCAAATGCGTTTGTGCACGGTATCCATGACGTAAATTAAATTCTTCAACATCGCCAGAGAATACCAAATCTGCCAAATCGGATGCATTCCTATTATTATAATGTGTGTCATCATAGCTGAAAACGTCCTTGAATGTGCTTTTTTGTTCGTAATTCGGACTAAACTCATAGTATTTTAGATTGGCGGAAAAGAAACAATCCTTTCCTGTAGTCCTGTTGGAAGAATCTAAATCCTTCACATTCAAATATGCATCTTTAACGGCTTTAAGTCTGGCAAAATTGCCATTGTTTTTATCCGTGTCAAGTGCCAATAAATGTACAGTGGTGTCATCAAGCATTCCCATAGCACAGAGATGAATGAATGACTCAATGCATCTCATTCCAGTTCCGCCGATACCTAAAACAAAGTATTCCATATCAGACTATTTTTTCTTGTTTGCAGATTTGAAGAATATGGTCGCAAATTTTGATTTGCGAAACACCAAAGAACCAATCAACCCAAGCAAGGCATACCCTATCACAATTATTACCAAGCACAATAGATTGGTCATGGCAAACTTATCTTGCAAAGGCATCTTGGTTATTGTTCCCATAACAACCAGCTGATTGTATAGCCAAAAACCCAATGCAAAAACAACACAAATAATAGCTGACCACAGCCTGCGCCTTACATACGAGCGGTCATTTCTTGGCTGATATGCAATCATCTGCGCCACAATCACCGAAATGGAAAAAGCCACCAACATAGCGATTACGGCATAAACATAGGTACTGCCCTGCAGGGATTCCAATTGTTGGATTGTTGTGATTTTGTTCATATCGATTGTTTTTAAAATTTTATTGTTTCTACATATTATTTTTTCCAGAAAAGATATACACGGAATATATAACCTGGTCTTTCATTAAATTTTTGACATTTGGATTGCCCAAAGCATTTCTAATACTTGCCACAAGAGATGTATTCATTTCTCCTGGTTTATTTATTGCGGGGAAGATAAACATTTCTTCTGCTTGGGATTTATCCTTAAAATTATTATTGTACCCGCTAACAACAAAATCTAATTTTAGCAAATTCCCATCTTTTGTGTTAAGAAAGGATGGGTCAAAATTATTGACATCAAAATATACATCTAATCTGCCATGATTATTAAATTCATTTTTATCCAACTTAATAAAATTGTCTTGGTAAATTACGGAAATAGGGTTGTTTAAAGCAATTTGCGATGGCTTCTGACCGCTATCCATCATCATACAAAAGTTCTGGTATTCCTCACTAATATTGCATATTCTTACATCCACATCACTAATGCGGAAACAACTTCCTCCCGAATTGCGGTCAAGCACAAGAGATAGTACAGCCTCTCCATCGGGCAAAGTTGTACCATCATCTTTAGTTGCACAAGCTATGTAATTGTAAATATCTTTCCAGGTCAACTGATTCCATATTTGAACCTCCGACCATCCATTACAATGGGTTGGACTACACATAAAGTTTTCATTTGGGGTAGACGAATTGTTGTTCCCTTCCGTAAGTAATGTATAGTGATTAGCTGTTAGACGATATTGTCCAATCAAAGGATGGCTTTTCAACGATACGGTACTCACAATAAAATCATATATATTTCCTTGAAATTTGGTATCAGTGAAAATGAAATAAAAGCGTTTTTTGTTGTATGTTTTCCCCTTATACCTTTCTGGGTATAGTTCGGAAAATACAAATATTTCGTGACCACGACTTAACCATTTTACAATTGCAGTTTCCATCCATGGATTATTTGGATTGCTTCCAGAAATGGTGGGCTGATAATACTCGCCATCTGTAAGCAAAATTCCTTCACAATTCCCGTTGGCAATTCTCTCAGCAGCTGTTTTAATATCTGCATAATTTATTTCCGACACAGATTTAAGTAATTGGTATTTATCACCTTTTTCCGGTATAATATCTTTTCCTTTTATTGAATAATACTCTCCGATATTGTCGCTGGTCAATACGGCTACCATATCGTTATAAAACTTAGACCCATCATTCATGGCATTGGCAATACACGTAGAATTATCAACATATAAGGCGACCTTCTGCATCTCAATTTTATCCAATTGCTTCCCAAAATACACAGCACTGAAATCGTCTATCTTGCTGTCATCCATATTGTCACTATGGATGCAGCTTATCATAAAGAACGTACAGAGGATTCCAATAAAGAATGGACTTAGATGTATTCTCTTATTATATAATAATTCTTTTTCTATTTCATATTTTGCATTCATACTGAGTACTTTTTGCCTTCCTGAGTTCCCAGCGGGTGGCGTTATACTACAATAAAAAAGCATAGAACTCGTGTTGTGCAGTCCTATGAAACTGAGGCATCGCCAAACGCCTTACCCAAATAGAAACTGATTGAACCTTATCCTATGCCCCCAATATGCTGATGCCAGAACGGCCAACATAAAGGCAGAGTAAAAGGCATTAGTATCAGAGTCCTTGGGTTGATATTTTGGCGAAATTTCAGTTTTCGGACCTTACAAATGCTTTTTCGCATCGTTCGGCGTGACTCGCGCCGAAATCGTGTGCAAATATACACATTTTTTTGAATACTAACGCCTTTTTTTAATAAGGTTCTTTATAATAACCTATACTTCAGCACAAAAAAAGTTCAGTTAATACAAAAAAAAGTACCCAAAACAAATAGGATACCTTCTTTTTACACTATTTCTCTCCTAACTCTTACTACTTCATATCCCCCACATAAGACAACGCATACAGCGGAATCGTATGCACCTCATAATCTCCATTTCGATAGACAGAAACATTCTCCATCGAGGTCCTCACTCCATAGTCTGAATGGTGTTTCTGCATGAATTGATACAGACTCTGCATACTCCCCCTTGTGCTGGCCTTTGCCTCTATAGGGATTATCTCTCCTCCAACAACAGCCAGATAGTCTATCTCGCCCTGTGCTCCCTTGTCCGTATTCTGCCAATAGTACAGCTCTGCCCTACGGAATGGGTCATGCCGTTTGATTAGCTCCAGTCCAGCAAACATTTCCGAGAATGGGCCTTTGTTCACAAACGATACACTATCCGACAACAAAACATCCTCGGCTTGAAGCGATAGCAAGTTTTGCATCAAGCCATTATCCATCAACAAGTACTTAACATATCGATTATTCACCTCAGCCCCAAGGGGAAGCCCATTGGCTGCTGTATGCGTGCATGGATGTACCACCCCCGCCAATGCAAGCAAATGCAACGCCTCCTTTATCACTGTTGATGGTATCTCCCTGTTAACCTGTGCCGCGACGAACTTATTACCAGCCTGAAGGGCAACTGAGCGGAACACCTGCCGCAGCAAGTCAGGATTCACTCTCTTCTTATACTTGACGAAATCCTGTTGATAGCTCTCTATAATGTCACTCTGCACATACCCACACGCTCCAAAGTCTTTCGTCTTGTTCCAAGTCAACACAGACTCTGGCATCCCCCCGACAAGATAGAATGTCCGAAGCTGGTCACACATGCTTCGATGAATAGGTTCCGGCACTGCCTCCAAACGCCTGACACAGTCCGATACTATTTCCAACTGAGCATCCAATCCTTGCGAAAGCAGAAATTCCTTAAAAGAGAAAGGATACAGATATAACGACCTGACACGCCCCACCGCAAAAGAGGCCATCTCCTCCAAAGCAAATTCTAATAACGACCCTGCTGCCACCACATGTAATTCGGGCATCTCCTCCCAAAAATAACGTAACGACTGAATGGCCGCCTTACTACTCTGTATCTCGTCAATAAACAACAATGTCTTTCCCGGTATGATGGGGACTCTCATTGTGGCACTCAACACCTGGCAAAGCCGATGCACATCAATATTATCATCAAAGAGATTCCGCAGTTCAGGACGCTTCTCTAAATTAACCTCAACAAAATAATCAAACTGCTTAGCCAAGTGCTGTACCGCAGAGGACTTACCAACCTGTCGCGCACCTCGCACTATGAGCGGCTTATGACTTGCACCGTTCTTCCACTCAAGTAACTTAATATCAATGTCTCTACGATAATATTCCATCTTTTCATCCCTTGATTACAAATGCAAAGATACGAAAAAAATATAAAATGCAGACCGTATTATAGGCAAAATTCTACAAAATACAGACCGTATTGTTTCAAATTGAGAATTGAGAATTGAGAACTGAGAGCTGGGAAGTGAAAAGTGAAAAGTGAAAAGTGAAATATGTTATGTCTTTGCTTGACGAGGGCTTGAGTGGGCTGGAGGCGCACTATCTTATTAACCTCACACTAAGTGGAGGAGGCTGGTGTGGACGTGCTGCACTTGGCGGGCGCGGGGGTTGCCTTCGTAATTCAGTATCACGTAGTCGGCGCGCATCATCTTTTCTTCGGCACTGAGCTGGTTGGCCATGCGGGCTTCGAGCTGGGCACGGGTGGCGTGGTCGCGCAACTCCAGGCGACGCATACGCTCTTCCTTGTCGAGATAGACACACACCACTTTGTCCACTTTTTTGTCGAAAGCATACTCGTAGACGATGGCACTCTCGAAGATGATGTATGGCGCCATGGCATGCTGCTCAGCAAAGACGACGAAATCGTCCCACACCCGAGGGTGTACCAGCGCATTCAACCGCTGCAACATCGCATCGTCGGCAAAGACAATGGAGGCAATGGCCTGCTTGTCGACACTCCCGTCAGGGCGGAAGACCTTGTCGCCAAAGAGTCCCCGCACCTCCTGCAGGAAAGAGGGGTCGCGGTAGTAGTTGCCCGCCACCTCGTCGGCAATAAACGTGGGGACGCCCAGCAGGCGGAACTGCTCGAGCACAGTGGTCTTGCCACACCCTATGCCACCCGTCAACGCCACAAAGAGCGGCCGACCGGCGGAATCACTGTTTCTTGATGACGACATACTGGAGGGAGGATGGTGAGATGTGTTTGATACGCATGTTGCCGGGAAACCGCGTGATGAGAACAGGCAACTCCTTCTCTTTCACGTCGGGGGTATAGACCACGACGGCCTCGACCTGGTCGGCGGTCAGGTGGTCGTAGTCCTCAACGGGTGTCCAGAGGGTGACACTCACCCGCTCTGGGATGACACGCAGCTGGCTTCCTGCATTCTCGCAACGGGGCTTGACATTGACGGTGACGGTCTTCTCGACGAACTTGCCGACAGGAAGGAAGACCCGCAGGCTGTCGACAGAGGGACGGACACCACGGTACTGCTCCCACACGGGCTCGAGGGCCAGCGAATACCAACCGCTGTCGGAGACATACCTCACCACCGTGTCGGCAGTGTAGACCGACGGGATACGGGCCAGCGATGCCGAGTCGCCATACAGCCATACCGTGTCGGGCTCAACCAAAGGGGTGCCCGAGAGGCCACGCTGTCCGGCATAGTGGAACTCGACATTACGCAGGACGGGCAGATAGGCTTTGCTCTGCCGCTCGGTGAACTTGATGCCCAGGGTCTCGACAGGGGAGCTGATGTCCTTGACACCCGACAGCCCCACCTGCTTCACGAGGTCGTCGAGCAACAGGCTGTTCACCTTCAACACCGTGTCGGTCTTGGCCTGAAGCCGATAAGGCTTGTTGTTAAGGGTGCGACGGAACGACAGGGCTTGGAAGGTATTCGTGTTGACGGACACCGGCAGCACCGTGTCGGCCTGCGAGACGACATAACGCGCCGCATCGTACCCTCCCCACTCCACACGCACCGTGAGCACATGGTCACTGTCCTCGGACATGGTGGCCATCAACCATACAAAGGCTGTGAGCAACAATATTATCCAAAACGACCTGTGCCGGAACATTCTTGAATGCGTTAATTCGTTAATTCGTTATCTCTTGAATGTGTTAATGCGTTAATCCTTGAACGTGTTAATGCGTTAATCCTTGAACGTGTTAATGCGTTAATTCGTTAATGCTTGAGTGCTCGAATGAGTTAATGCGTTAATCATTTATGCGTTAATCATTCATGCGTTCTTACACTCTCACTCTTTGACGGATTATTTCTTGGCGTTGGCGGCAGGCTGCTCGGGGATGGGCTGGACCATGGATTTCTCGACGGTGACGACTACGCCGTTGGCAATCTCGACATCAATCGTATGTTCTGCCACCTCGTGGACTTTGCCATAAATACCGCCACTGAAGCTGACGCGGTCGCCTTTCTTCAGTTTTTCGCGGAACTCGCGTTCTTTCTTGGCCTGTTTCTGTTGAGGACGCACCATCAGCAGCCACATCACTACAAAGATGAGAATAAGCCAGATAAGCATGCTACCGCCGCCGCCACCCTGGGCCTGGAGTAAGATAAAAAGG
>JAEEGL013755600.1_pt1 | contig 35408 bp, 26 predicted proteins | sample 9134231 | NCBI WGS metagenome assembly JAEEGL01 (sample SAMN16246548, study PRJNA631951) | gut metagenome | biome: gut microbiome; feature: rumen; material: fiber-attached | host: Bos | place: Iran: Karaj | collected 2018-10 | reverse complement strand
CTGCCCGCCCTCGTGGTCTATGACGACCTGTCGAAGCAAGCTGTGGCCTATCGTGAGGTGTCGCTGATCCTGCGTCGTCCTTCGGGGCGTGAGGCCTATCCGGGTGATGTGTTCTATCTCCACTCCCGTCTCTTGGAGCGTGCTGCCAAGATGAACGAGCAGCAGGAGGTGGCTGAGCAGATGAACGACCTTCCCGAGTGCATGAAAGGTCATGTGAATGGTGGCGGTTCTCTTACCGCTCTGCCAATCATCGAGACCCAGGCAGGTGACGTGTCGGCTTATATCCCCACGAACGTGATCTCCATCACTGACGGTCAGATCTTCTTGGAGAGTGATCTCTTCAACCAGGGTTTCCGTCCCGCCATCAACGTTGGTATCTCCGTGAGCCGTGTCGGTGGATCGGCACAGATCAAGTCGATGAAGAAGGTGGCCGGTACGCTGAAGATCGACCAGGCCCAGTATCGTGAGCTCGAGGCCTTCTCGAAGTTCTCGAGTGATATGGATGCCGTGACGGCGATGACCCTCGACCGTGGTCGTAAGAACAACCAGTTGCTGATTCAGCCTCAGTATAGTCCGATGCCCGTAGGAGAGCAGATTGCCATCCTCTATTGTGGTGTCCATGGCTTGATGCGTGAGGTGCCCATCGACAAGGTGCGCGAATGTCAGGGACAGTTCCTCGACAAGATGCGTTCTACTCACCCTGAGGTGATCGAGACGCTTGCCAGTGGAAAGATCGACGACGCCACGACCGCCACGATCGAGTCTGTCATGGCTGACATCGCGGGAACGTATAAGTAACTCCTTAAAACAAGGATTTATGCCAAGTCTGAAGGAAATTAAAGGACGGATAGCCTCTGTGAATTCCACAAGGAAGATCACGTCGGCCATGAAGATGGTTGCATCGTCGAAGTTGCACCATGCCCAGGTGGCGATACAGAATATGCTTCCCTACGAGACTTTGTTGGAGCATATTCTGAAGTCGTTCCTGGCTGCCGAGGCCGACTCGCAGACCATCTATGATCAGGTGCGTCCGGTGAGACGTGTGGCACTCGTGGTGTTCTCGTCGAACTCCTCTCTCTGTGGAGGTTTCAACGCCAATATCATCAAGATGATGAACCAGGCCGTTGATGCCTATGCGCAGGAGATAGGACGTGAGAACGTGGAGGTGTATCCTATTGGTCGGAAGGTCTATGAGAAGGCACAGAAGATGGGACTGAACGTACAGGGGGAGTTTTCGGCTTTGGCCGACAAACCTAATGTACATCAGTGCATAGAGATCGCCATGGAACTCGGACGAAAATTCGCTGAGGGTGAGTTGGATAAGGTCGAACTAATCTATCATCACTTTAAGAGTGCGGGTTCGCAGGTGCTCACTCGTAAAACCTTCCTGCCCATCGATATCGAGGAGGAATTACATCGCGACCATGAGCGTGATCTCACCAGTATGGTGGCTACGCGGGAGTCGCAGGAGTATCTGAAGAAGAGAGGAGACAGAGGACAGGAGTCGGGAGATCGGAGTCAGGAGGAGGTGAAGCCGCTCAATGATAACTTCATTGTGGAGCCCGACATGGACACCGTTCTCTCGCAGCTGATACCGAAGTTAGCCCACCTGATGCTCTACACAGCTCTGCTCGACTCGAATGCTTCGGAGCATGCCGCCCGCATGGTGGCCATGCAGACGGCAACCGATAATGCCGATGAGTTGCTCAGACAGTTGAACCTGCAATATAATAAGAGTCGTCAGCAGGCCATTACCAACGAGTTGCTCGATATCGTCGGCGGTTCCGTCAACAACTAAACTGTTTATTGTACCTGTAATCAACCTATATATCATGAAGATCGGAGATCAAGTGAGATTCCTCAGTGAGGTCGGCGGCGGACGAGTAGCCGGTTTCCAGGGGAAGAACATCGTTCTCGTAGAGGACGAGGACGGCTTCCAGATGCCTATGCTCGTCAATGAGGTCGTGGTGGTAGGCGACGAGGACTACGACACGAAGCATGTGGTGGAGGCCAAGGCCAGTTCGGTGAAGGCTGCCCTGCATGCTCATGACGAGGATGAGGAGACGGAGCCGGCCGACAGGCCCATCACCTTCCGTGCCAAGCCGGAAGAACGTCGTGGCGGTGATAAGTTAAGCGTTTATATGGCTTTTGTGCCGATGGATGTGAAAGAGCTGTCACAGACCCGTTTCGAGACCTATCTGGTGAACGACTCAAACTACTATCTGCGCTATGTCTATATGACTGCCGAGGGCAATGCCTGGCAGGTGAGGGCAGAAGGAGAGATCGAGCCGAACACCAAGGAGTTTATCGAGGAGTTCGGACGGGAGAACCTGAATGAACTGGAGCATGGCTGTGTGCAGATGATCGCCTATAAGCGTGACAAACATTTCCTTTTGAAGCCGGTGGTCAACGCACAGGTGCGGATGGATCCGGTGAAATTCTATAAGCTACATGCGTTCCGTGAGAATGATTTCTTTGAGCAGCCGGCACTGATATATCCGGTGATTGAGAATGATGTCCAAAAGATTAAGTTATGAGATACGGATTTGCGAAGGTGGCCGCAGCCGTTCCTGCGGTGAGAGTGGCGGATGTCGATTACAACATCCAGCAGATTGAGAGTCTGATTGCCCAGGCGGAAGGACGAGACATTGAATTGATGGTGTTCCCGGAACTCTGTGTCACGGGCTATTCCTGTCAGGACCTTTTCAAGGAGCAGTTGTTGCTCGACAAGGTGGAGGAAGGTGTCATGGTGTTGTTGGACTTCACCAGGAAGTTGGACATTATCTCCGTGGTCGGTCTGCCAGTTGTGATCAACGGTCTGTTGTATAACTGTGCGGCTGTCATACAAGGCGGTTCTCTTCTGGGTATCGTTCCCAAGACCTACCTGCCCAACTATGGCGAGTTCTATGAGAAACGCTGGTTTGCCTCTGCGCAGGATCTGAATCCTACGGACATCTATTTCGCAGGCAGTCCTGTCCATGTCAGTGCCGAGCCTCAGTTGTTTGTGACGCGAGGAGGTATGAAGTTCGGTATTGAGATCTGTGAGGATGTTTGGGCTCCGATTCCACCGAGCAACAATCTGGCACTGGCCGGTGCGGACATCATCTTGAACCTCTCGGCCAGTGACGAGCTGATCGGTAAGCATGCCTATCTGAAGTCGTTGTTGGCCCAGCAGAGCGCACGAATGGTCTGTGGCTATGTCTATGCAAGCTGTGGTTTCGGAGAGTCGACGCAGGATGTGGTCTATGGCGGTAATGCCATGATCTTCGAGAACGGACAGTTGCTCGTTGAGGGCGACCGTTTCTCGTTCCAGCCACAGATACGGATGACTCAGATTGATATCGAGAAGCTGCGTGTGGAGCGTCGTTGTAATACGACGTTCATCAATGCACAGCGTCATGCCGGTGCGCATGAGGTGGCGTGTAAGCCCGTTGCACCACGTGACTTCGAGTTGCAGCGAGAGATCGACCCGCATCCCTTTATTCCAAAGGACGAGAATATGCAGGCATCCTGTGAGGAGATACTGAATATCCAAGTGTCAGGTCTAGCGAAACGTCTCTATCATGTCGACGCCCAGAAGGCGGTGATCGGTATCAGTGGTGGACTGGATTCTACTCTCGCCCTTCTGGTTACGGTGAAGGCCTTTGATAAGATCGGTCTGGATCGGAAGGGTGTCATCGGCATCACCATGCCGGGCTTCGGCACGACCGACCGAACCTATCAAAATGCGATGAAGCTGATGGAGACCCTGGGCGTGACCATCCGTGAGATCAGTATTGCCAAGGCTGTGACCCAGCACTTCAAGGATATCGGTCATGACCACGACCTGCATGATGTGACCTATGAGAACTCACAGGCCCGTGAGAGGACGCAGATCCTGATGGACGTGGCCAACAAGGAGAATGCAATCGTGGTCGGAACGGGTGACCTCTCGGAGCTGGCACTCGGTTGGGCCACCTATAACGGTGATCACATGTCGATGTATGGTGTGAATGTCGGTGTGCCGAAGACGCTGATTCGTTATCTGGTCAGTTATGTGGCTGGTGAGATGGCGACGGAGACCCTGCTCGATATCATTGACACGCCGATATCTCCGGAGCTGATTCCTGCCGATGAGGATGGTAAGATCAAGCAGAAGACCGAGGATCTTGTCGGTCCTTATGAGTTACACGATTTCTTCATCTATTATTTCCTCCGTTACGGGTTCAGTCCGAAGAAGATCTTCCTTCTGGCACAACGGGCATTCTGTGTCCCTTCATCGAACAACGGTGGAGAGCCTCTCTATACGGAGGATGTGGTTAAGAAATGGCTTACCACCTTCTGTCGCCGTTTCTTCACGCAGCAGTTTAAACGCAGTTGTCTGCCCGACGGTCCGAAGGTCGGTAGCGTGAGTCTGTCGCCGCGTGGTGACTGGCGGATGCCGAGTGACGCGTCGTATGCGATATGGCTGAAGGAATGTGAAAAACTTTAGGATATGGAAGAAAAAGAAATGAGTTAGCTGAATGCTAACTCATTTTCTTTCAGTGTGATGTGGATCGTGGCACCAGGTTCGAGATTGCCATTCACAATCATGTCGCTGATGCCATCCTCGATATAGTTCTGGATGGCGCGCTTAAGAGGACGGGCGCCAAACTGCACATCATATCCCTTTGTGGCTACGAACTCCTTGGCATCGTCGGCGAGGTCGATGTGATAGCCAATCTGTTCGATACGCTGATAGAGTCCTTTCAGTTCGATATCAACAATCCGTTTGATAGCCTCCAGGTCGAGTTGATCGAAGGTGATGATCTCGTCGAGACGGTTGAGGAACTCGGGTGAGAACTGCTTTGAGAGCGCTTTCTGTACGATGCTACGTGCATTGGCCTTGTCGCGCTCGTTGAGAGCCAGGCCAGTGCTGTTCGACGCACCGAAGCCGACACCTCGGCCGAAGTCCTTCAACTGACGTGTTCCTGCATTCGACGTCATGATGATGACCGTGTTACGGAAGTCGATGAACCGTCCGTTGCCATCCGTCAGGCGTCCTTCATCAAGCACCTGCAGCAAGAGGTTGAACACATTTCCGTGAGCTTTCTCTATCTCGTCGAGCAAGACGATGGAGTAGGGATGACGACGCACCCGCTCCGTCAGTTGCCCACCTTCCTCATATCCCACATATCCCGGAGGGGCACCAATCAGTCGGGAGGTGTTGAAGCTCTCCGTATATTCGCTCATGTCAATACGGATCAGTGCCTCGCTGCTACCGAACATGAATTCTGCCAGTTTCTTGGCAAGGTAAGTCTTGCCGACACCAGTAGGACCGAGGAACATAAACACACCGATGGGGTGGTTGGGATCCTTCAGACCGACTCTGTTGCGCTGGATGGCCTTCACCATCTTATCAATGGCCGCATCCTGGGCAATCACGGCATTCTTCAGTTCCTGCGCCATGCCTTTCAGACGGATGCCCTCCTGTTCGGCCATCCGTTGTACAGGTACACCAGTCATCATCGAGACGACATCGGCTACCTGTTCGGCACTTACGACCTGTCGCTCCTCACCATCACCTTCTTTCCAGCGATCGTTCAGGATCTTCAACTCAGCTTCCAGTACAGTCTGGCGGTCACGATAGCCCGCAGCGAGCTCGAAGTTCTGGTTCTTGACGGCGAGTTGTTTCTTCTCCTTCACGAACTCGATCTCCTTCTCCTTCTCGGTGATCTCGGGAGGAATCTGGGCATTACCCAGGTGGACACGTGATCCCGTCTCGTCGAGCGCGTCGATAGCCTTATCAGGCATGAAACGGTCTGTCACGTAACGGTCTGTCAATTTGACACACGCTTCTAGAGCCTCATCGGTATAGACAACATGGTGATGGTGCTCGTAGCGTTCCTTGATATTCTGAAGAATCTGCAGCGTCTCCTCGTTGGTGGTCGGCTCTACCTGTACTTTCTGGAAACGACGCTCCAAGGCTCCGTCTTTCTCGATGGAGTTTCTGTACTCGTCGAGGGTCGTGGCACCGATACACTGGATGGTTCCTCTTGCCAAGGCCGGTTTCATGATGTTCGCGGCATCCATGGAACCAGGTGTTGAACCTGCACCGATGATGGTGTGGATCTCGTCGATGAACACGATGATGTCGGGGTTGGCCTCCAACTCTTTCATCAGGGCTTTCAGACGTTCCTCAAACTGACCGCGATACTTCGTGCCGGCAACTACACCCGTCATGTCGAGGGTGAAGATCCGTTTTCCGAAGAGCATCGGACTCGTATGATGAGTGGCAATCTGCTGTGCCAGTCCTTCGACGATGGCGCTCTTGCCGACACCTGGTTCACCTATCAGTATCGGATTGTTCTTCTTCCTTCTTCCGAGAATCTCTATGATACGTTGAATCTCCTTCTCTCGTCCCACGCACGGATCCAGTTTTCCATCAACGGCAGCCTGGGTCAGATCAGTGCCGAAGGCCTCCAAGACAGGTGTCTTCGAGGTAGTCTTCTTTTGGGTTGTGGCAGTCGTCTTCTTGGACTGTCCGGATTCGCCTAAATCCTCTGTTTCATCGAAATCGTCCTCATCTTCGTCGGGGAGTCCGATGCCGTTAGTGATTCCATTATGCGGGGCGAATAGCATGGCCATTGCATCCTCGTAATTGACGTTGTTCATTTCTAATACTTGTTTGGCACCATTGTTGACTGCATCATGCAGGATGGCCAGCAACAGGTGCTGTTCGTCTACTTTGGTCGTCCTCTGGATTCTGGCTTCCAGAACGGCCAGCTTCAGAATGTTACTTGCTTTCTCGTTGAGCACAAGCTCTGTCGTATTGATTGGCATTCCGATTTCGTCCTCACGAACCCTTTCCTCCAGTTCCGTCTTGACTGATTGCAAGTTCAGGTTAAGACGATGAAACAGGTCGATGACAGGACCGTCATTACTTCTGAGCATACCCAGCAACAGGTGCTCCGGTCCTACTGAACGGCTGGCCAGACGTGCTGCCTCCTCACGTGAGAAAGCGAGTATTTCCGATACTTTGGGTGAAAACTGGCTAGTCATATTATAAATGTATTTTTGTTAGATAATGCAAATATACGAATAATTCTGCAAACTTCGTGCCAAACTTACTGAAAAACTTTCCGCTAAAATAGCTTAAAAGGTTTGTCGGAATGGAAAAAAATAACTACCTTTGCACGGATAAAAACGCGTCAGAATGGCTGAAAAATGCCTTAAACGCGAAATCACGAAAAATAAGAAGAGTAAAAATTAGAATAAATGATGGATCAGAATTTCGACAACGACAGAATTATTAAGATCAACATTGAGGAAGAAATGAAATCCAGCTACATTGACTACTCCATGTCAGTCATTGTGGCACGTGCCCTCCCTGATGTGCGCGACGGCTTTAAGCCTGTGCATCGCCGTATCCTGTACGGTATGATGAATATCAACAACGTCTCCACACAGCCTTACAAGAAATGTGCACGTGTCGTCGGTGAGGTGCTCGGTAAGTATCACCCCCATGGTGATTCCTCAGTGTATGGCGCCCTGGTGCGTATGGCACAGGACTGGAACATGCGCTATACGCTTGTTGATGGACAAGGAAACTTCGGTTCTGTCGACGGTGACTCGCCTGCGGCCATGCGTTATACGGAGTGCCGTCTATCAAAGATGGGTGAGCATATCATGGACGACCTCGATAAGGAGACGGTCGACATGATGAATAACTTCGATGACTCGTTGGAGGAGCCGACGGTCATGCCGACCAAGATACCTAACCTGTTGGTGAACGGTGGTAACGGTATTGCCGTGGGTATGGCAACGAATATGCCGACTCATAACCTGGGTGAAGTGATTGACGGCTGTTGTGCCTATATTGACAATCCCGATATTGATACCGAGGGGTTGATGCAGTATATCCCAGGTCCGGATTTCCCGACAGGTGCCTATATATATGGCTTGCAGGGCGTCAAGGATGCCTATGAAACCGGTCGTGGACGTATTGTGATGCGTGCTAAGGCGGAGATCGAAAGTGGTGATACCCATGATAAGATTGTCGTGACGGAGATCCCATATGGTGTTAACAAGGCCGATTTGGTGGCCTATATCGCCGATCTGGCCACCCAGCATAAGATTGAGGGCGTGGCTAACGTCAACGATGAGTCGGGTCGTCAGGGTATGCGTATCGTGGTCGATGTGAAACGCGATGCCAATGCCAATGTGCTCTTGAACAAGCTCTTTAAGATGACTGCCCTGCAGAGTTCCTTCTCTGTGAATAATATCGCACTGGTGAAGGGCAGACCCCGTCTGCTCACGCTGAAAGAGTGTGTGAAGTACTTTGTGGAGCATCGCCACGATGTGACGATACGTCGCACCCAGTACGACCTGAGGAAGGCCCAGGAGCGTGCCCATATCCTTGAGGGCTTGATTATCGCCGTGAACAATATCGACGAGGTGGTACACATCATCAGAAACAGTAAGACGCCTACCGATGCTCAGCGTAACCTTGAGGCTCGTTTTGAGTTGGATGAGCTCCAGTCGAAGGCTATCGTCGATATGCGTCTGGCGCAGTTGACCGGTCTGCGTGTCGACCAGCTCCATCAGGAGTATGACGATTTGCAGAAGCTGATTGCTGACTTGCAGGAGATCCTGGATAACCCTGAGCGCTGTAAGCAGGTGATGAAGGATGACCTTCAGGACGTGAAAGAGAGATATGGAGACGAGCGTCGTACGGAAATCATTCCGTTTGACCATGAGTTCAATGCAGAAGACTTCTACCCAGATGATCCTGTGGTCATCACGATCTCGCATATGGGCTATATCAAGCGTACAAAGCTGGATGAGTTCCATGAGCAGGGACGCGGTGGTGTTGGTGCCAAGGCAGCCCGTCATCGTGACAACGACTTCACGGAGTATATCTATCCTGCTACGATGCATAACACACTGCTCTTCTTTACCCAGAAAGGACGCTGTTACTGGCAGAAATGCTATGAGATTCCCGAGGGTGACAAGAACTCGAAGGGTCGTGCCATCCAGAATATGCTTAACATCGAACCGGACGATGCCATCAATGCCGTACTGCGCATTAAGAACTTCAACGATGCCGAGTTCCTCAACAGTCACTATGTGGTGTTCGCCACGAAGAACGGTATTGTGAAGAAGACCTGTCTGGAGGCCTACAGTCGTCCGCGTACCAATGGTGTGATCGCCATCAACATCAATGAAGGTGACAAGGTGGTAGGTGTTCGTCTGACGAATGGTCATAACGAACTGCTGTTGGCTAACCGTAACGGTCGTGCCGTCCGCTTCAACGAGAACGATGTACGTACCATGGGACGTGTCTCTACCGGTGTCATCGGTATGCGTCTTGACGGTGGCGACGACGAGGTCGTAGGTATGGTCTGTGTCAATGATCCAAACGAGGAGACCATCATGGTGGTCAGCGAGAACGGCTATGGAAAGCGTTCAGAGGTAGAGGACTACCGTAAGACTGCCCGTGGTGCCAAGGGTGTGAAGACCCTCGCTGTCACGGAGAAGACCGGACGTCTGGTGGCCATCAAGGTGGTGACCGACGAGAATGACCTGATGATTATCAATAAGAGTGGAGTTCTGATTCGTCTGAAGGTAGCCGATGTACGTGTGATGGGGCGTGCCACACAGGGTGTTCGTCTTATCAACCTCACTAAGAAGAACGATACTATCGCCAGTGTTTGCAAGGTCATGCACTCTCAGGCTGAGGAGGAAGACATTGAAGAGGCAGAGGTCGTCAACGACGAACAAATCTCTGGCAGTCCTGTTGATGCAGCCTTTGAGACAGATGACAATAACAATAAAGAACAATAACATTATCAACCAATTAAAAGGCTTATGAAAAAGTTAATGATGATGGCAATGATGCTGGTGGCCAGTGCTACCACATTTGCCGGTGACAGTGATGCTTTGAAGGCTATCCTCAAGGCAAAGAACTATGCAGAGGCAGAACAACTCGTCAAGAGTAGCCTCGGACAACTTGCTAATGATGCAGAGAAGGCTAAAGCTTATAACAAACTTGTTGATTTGGCGATGGTTGCTTTTAATGAGCAGAGCACCATTCAGACGGAGAACCAGATAGCCAAGCAGATGGGAAGAGAGGAGAAGCCTTTTGACGAGAACGCTATGTCAGAGGCCGCTTACAATGCCGTCGTAAACGGTATAGAGTGTGACAAGTATGACCAGTTACCCAATGAGAAGGGAAAGATCGCTCCGAAGTTCGCTAAGAACAACGCCCTGCGTCTGTGGACTGCTCCCAGAAACCAGTTGGTTAATGCCGGTCAGAATGCACTGACTGCAAAGGATAATGCCAACGCGCGTCGTTTCTGGCAGCTTTTCGCTGAGAGTGATGCCGTAGCCCTCTTCAAGGACTGTGATCGTACTCAGCAGGCACCTTACTTCGGTCAGGTGGCTCGTTTCGCAGCTATCTTCGCTTATCAGGACAAGGACATCGAGAAGGCTCTTCAGTTGGCTGATGTCGCCATGAAGGATAGTGCTGAGTTTGAGAACGCCCTGAACCTGAAACTCGAGATTCTCGGTAATGGTCTGACGACAAAGGAAGACTCCGTGAAGTATGTGGATAACCTGAAGTCTATCTATGCTGAGCACAAGGTGAACGGTGTGATGGAGAAGCTCTACAACGTGCTGATGGGCTTGGGTGAGAAGGCTGCAGCTAATCAGCTCCTTGACGATGCACTTGCTGCTGATCCCAATAACTTCGTGGCTTTGGCCGACAAAGGAATGGGACTGCTCAGTGAGAATCCTGCAGAGGCTGTTACATATCTGAAGAAGGCCTATGAGCTGAAGCCCGACAATGCGCTTCTTGCCACTTATGCTGCTACAGCTCTGAGCATGCAGGCTCAGACACTTGAGGATCCGGCCCAGAAGAAGGCTCTTTATACCGAGGCTATCAAATACTACGATAAGGCTAAGGAGTTGGATCCAGACCGTCTGCAGGCCAACTGGGGTTACAACCGTTATAATGCCTACTATAATCTCTATGGTGAGGATGCACCAGAGACTAAGCAGGCAGAGGCTGACTACAAGAACTAAACGGATAAGTTAAAATCCGTCAAATAGTTTGCGGATGCAAAGGGAAATAGTTACCTTTGCATCCGCTATTCTTATAGGAAAAACGAACCAGATGAGAAAGAAGCGAAGGATATTGACGATTGGTTGTCTGTTTGTGGTCTCTCTCTGTCTTGCCCAGCGAAGGCAGATTGGTGATGCGCGTACAATCCTGAAAAGTGGCAAGAATTTCGATAAGGCAGAGCAGTTGATGGTCGGTCTGTTGAAAGACTCCGTTAATCAGGATAACCCGCGGATATACGATCTCTGGCTGCAGTCGGTAGAGAAACAGTATGAACAGGTGAACGAGAAAATGTATAAGAAGGAGGTCGCCGATACTGTCCAGCTCTTCAGTCTTGTCCGTAAGCTTTTCATAATCGGGGAACGGCTTGATTCCCTTGATATGAAACCAGACAAAAAGGGAAAGGTAAACCTTCTATACCGGGAAAACAATGCACGTCGCCTGATGGGATACCGGCCTAACCTCTTCTTCGGAGGCGCTTTTCATCTGAGGAAAGGCAACTATCAAACGGCCTTTGACTATTTTGAACAGTATATCGACTGTGTACGACAACCGCTATTCTCGCAATATAATCTGCAGGCAAACGACAGTCATGTCGGGGAGGCGGCCTATTGGGCTACTTATTGTGGTTACCGGATGGGGCAAGCCGTGCAGACACTACGTTACTCAGAACAAGCCCGTCATGACTCGACCAAGCTGGAATACACACTGCAGTATGTAGCAGAAGCGTGGCTGCAGTTGAAAGACGACTCACTCTATCTCAGTACTATCAGAGAAGGTTTCCGGCGATTCCCCCAATCCTCATATTTCTTTCCGCGACTGATAGATAGTCATACAGCGAGAGGTAACTATAGGCAGGCCTTAGCTGTGACCGATGAAGCATTACAGAGTGACAGTCTGAATGAGTTGTTTCTTTTTGCCAAGTCGACGATGCTGTTGAACCTTGGTCGTTATACAGAGTGTCTGGACTATAGTCAGCGGCTTATCAGACAGAACGACCAGATGGCTGACGCCTATTATAATGCGGGAACGGCCTGTCTGAATATGGCCCTAGGTATGGATTCCAGAAAAAACAAGAAGCAGGTTGTGAAGATGTATCAGCAGGCACTTCCCTATATGGAGACCTATCGTAAGCTGGCACCAGAAGAGAAACAGAAATGGGCCCCCGCACTCTATCGTATCTATTTTAATCTCAATATGGGAAAGCAGTTTGACGAAATAGATAAAATCTTAAAGAAATAAAAAAGATGACATAGGCAGATACAAGTTTGCCGTTTTATTTTTAACTTTGTCAGTTACAAGTATTATAACGATCCGAAATAAACAAATAAAGGAAAACTATGGCAGATAATGCACAGTTGATTGCCCAGTGTGAGGCAAAAGCAAAGGAATGGCTTGCTCCCGCCTTTGATGAGGAGACACGTAAGGAAGTACAGACGATGCTTGATGCAGAGGATAAGACCGCTCTCATCGATGCATTCTATCAGAATCTTGAGTTTGGTACAGGTGGCCTGCGTGGTATTATGGGCGCAGGAACCAATCGCATGAACAAGTATATCGTTGGTATGGCTACGCAAGGTTTTGCGAACTATATTCTGAAGGCCTTCCCCGGCAAACAGTGTTCGGTAGTAGTAGGTCACGATTGCCGTAACAACGGTCGTATGTTTGCTGAGACCGTTGCAGACATCTTCTCGGCCAACGGCATTAAGGTATATCTTTTCGAGAGTCTGCGTCCGACGCCAGAGATCTCATTCGCCATCCGTCAGTTGGGTTGTCAGGCTGGTGTCAATGTCACCGCTTCCCATAATCCCCGCGAGTACAATGGCTACAAGGCATACTGGGACGATGGTGCTCAGGTGCTCGCTCCGCACGATGTAGGTATCATCAACGAGGTAAACAAGGTGTCTATCAACGATGTGAAGTTCGAAGGTAACAAAGAGCTTATCGATATTATTGGTGGTGAGATGGATTGGGACTACCTGCAGGCTGTGAAAGAGGCGATGGTTGATCAGGATGTGATCCTGCGTCAAAAAGATCTTAACATCGTTTACTCGCCGATGCACGGAACGGGTCGTGTCATCATCCCGATGGCTCTGCGTTCATGGGGCTTCCAGAATATCCACGTGGTACCCGAACAGATGGTTATCGACGGTAACTTCCCAACGGTTGTTTCACCGAACCCTGAGAATGCCGAGGCCATGACACTGGGTATGAAGCTCGGTACGCGTCTGAATGCTGATCTCGTGATCGCCTCTGACCCGGATGCCGACCGTCTGGCTATCGTCTGCCGCAACCCGAAGGGCGAGTGGGAGATTCTGAATGGTAACCAGACCTGTATGATGTTCTCCTGGTATATCATTGCCAATAAGAAGAAACTCGGTCAGTTGAAGGGTAATGAGTTCCTTGTGAAGACCATCGTGACTACCGAGGTGATTGCAGAGATTGCCAAGAAGAACGGAGTGGAGCTGCGTGACTGTTATACAGGTTTCAAGTGGATTGCCAATGAGATCCGCGTTTCTGAGGGACAGAAGAAATATATCGGTGGTGGTGAGGAAAGTTTTGGTTTCCTGCCATTCGACAAGGTGCGTGATAAGGACTCTCCAGCATCTATCTGTCTGATCTGTGAGATTGCTGCATGGGCCAAGGATAATGGTATGACGCTCTATGACCTGCTGATGAATATCTATGTGGAGTATGGTTTCTCGAAGGAGGTGACCATCAACGTGGTTCGTCCGGGTAAGTCGGGCGCTGATGAGATCAAGCAGATGATGACCAATTTCCGTGAGAATCCTCCCCAGGAGCTGGGTGGCTCAAAGGTCTGTCTGTGGAAGGACTACAAGACGTTGGAGGCACGGGATGCTGCGGGTAACGTGACGAAACTCAATATGCCGGATACGTCGAACGTGCTCCAGTGGTTCTGTGAGGACGGTACGAAAGTGAGTGTCCGTCCTTCAGGTACGGAGCCGAAGATCAAGTTCTATACCGAGGTAAAGGATCCTTCGTTCAAGTGTGCCGGCTGCTACGAGCGTTGCAGTAAGGCTGCCGAAGAGAAGATTGAGGCCCTTAAGAAGAGTCTTAACCTCTAAAGGATATATTTGATAAGAAAAAAGGGGCCCGCACAACTGCGAGCCCCTTTTCTTATGGCGAACTCGAACTCTCAATAGACGATATTAGAGAGTATGTAGGCAATGATGGTGGAGACAATCACGCTGATGAGACCGGGCATCATGAACGAGTGGTTCAATAAGTATTTACCGATGACGGTCGTCCCAGAGCGGTCAAAGTTCACCGTGGCGATATCCGAAGGATAATTGGGGATGAAGAAATAACCGTAGACAGAGGGCAGTACGCCGAGAAGTACGGGACCGGAGATGCCCAACGAGTAGGCGAGGGGAAGCATCGCCACGACAACAGCTCCCTGAGAGTTGATGAGCACAGAAACCAGGAAGAACACCAGCGCTATCGACCACGGATAGGCTTTTACGATGTCGGCCAGCATTACCTTCATCTCAGGCAGATAGTTGGAGAAATATGTATCGGCCAGCCAGGCGATACCGTAGATGGCAACGACGGCTACCATACCCGACTGCCACACAGGACCAGAGACGGCTTTCTTCGGGGCTGCCTTGCAGAAGATAATCATTAAGGCGGCGGCGGAGATCATAACAATCTGGATAACCAAATTCATGGCCAATGGCTTGTTGAACCATTCTGTCATACCATTGACATGGACTTTAGCCTTCACCAGCATGTCTGCCGTCAGCGTGACATTCGTATCGAGGCTGAGGGGCTCAGAGCCTTTCACGGCACGAAGGGTATCGTAGGCAGGTAGCGCATTTTGGAAGATAGCGAAGAAGACAATGACGGCAAGCGCACCGAGGAAGATGAATACGGCATTCTTGGCTGACTGCGGGATCTCCTTGTCAAGCGTCGTGGCGTTACTACCGTAGATATATTTGTATTGCTCGGGATCCTTCAATTTTGCCTGGAACTTCGGGTCTTTGTCGAGGTCGAGTCCACGGTGGTAGCTGGCAGCCGCAGCGGCCATCAGGCCACAGAGACAGGCAGGTATGGAGATCATCAATACGCCCGGGATGGTGATGTCGAAGTGGTTGGCATTGGAGATGCTGACAAAGGCAACTACGGCAGCAGCGATGGGCGAACAGGTGATACCGACCTGTGAGGCCACAGAAGCCACGCCACAGGGACGCTCCGGACGAATACCTTTTTTGAGGGCGATGTCACAGATAATCGGCATCAGTGTATATACCACATGACCTGTTCCTACCAGAATGGTCAGGAAGAAGGTACACAACGGAGCCAGAAACGTGATCCGGTCGGGATGCTTGCGTAGCAGCCTTTCTGCCATCTGAATCAACCAGTCCATGCCACCGGATGCCTGCATGATACCAGCACAGGTGACGGCGGCGATGATGATGTAGATAACATCTGTCGGTGGTGTGCCGGGTTTTAAACCGAAGCCAAAGACCAGAATAGCCAATCCGATACCGGAGATGGCACCCAGGGCAAGACTGCCGTAACGTGAGCCTACCCATAATGCTCCAAGTACAATACAGAGCTGAAGAATCATTGTAAAAGTTACCATAGATTATTGATTTGTGTTTATTGTTTTTAGACGATGTTGTTATTATGGTATATTACTGCAAATATAAGCATTTTATTTCTAAAACAACACTTTTTTAGCGGAAATATTAAAAATATTAATTTCATTTTGTAGGCTCGAATATTTTTAGTACCTTTGCGCCCAATATAAAAGTAGAAGAAAAGATATTAAGGACATAAAGAAGATAATATGGCTAAGAGATTTGCCGAGCATAACGGTCTGAACCTGACCCAGGTCAATAATGATATTCTGGAGATGTGGCGTGCGAAAAACGTGTTCTGGCGCTCTGTGGAAGAGCGTGAGGGCTGTCCGCAGTTTGTTTTCTTCGAGGGACCTCCCTCGGCTAACGGACATCCCGGTATCCACCACGTGTTGGCCCGTACCATCAAGGACACCTTCAATCGTTACAAGACGATGAAGGGGTATCAGGTGAAGCGTAAGGCAGGATGGGATACCCATGGACTGCCTGTAGAGCTTGGTGTAGAGAAAGAGCTCGGTATCACGAAGGCGGATATCGATAATAAGGCTTCGGAGAAGTATATCTCGACTGAGGACTACAATAAGAAGTGTCGTGAGAATGTGATGATGTTCACCCAGGAATGGCGTGACCTGACGGAGAAAATGGGTTACTTTGTTGACCTGGACAATCCGTATATCACCTATGACAACAAGTATATCGAGACATTGTGGTGGTTGCTGCAGCAGTTCTATAAGAAAGGCCTTCTCTACAAGGGTTACACCATTCAACCATATTCGCCAGGTGCCGGTACAGGACTGAGTTCACATGAGTTGAACCAGCCCGGTTGTTACCGTGACGTGAAGGATACCACCGTTACCGCTTTATTCAAGGCTTTGAATCCTAAAGAGGAGTGGACCAAGTGGGGTACACCTTACTTCGTGGCGTGGACGACCACCCCTTGGACGCTGCCCTCGAACACAGCCCTCTGCGTAGGTCCGAAGATCGATTACGTAGCTGTAGAGACCTATAACGCCTATAATGGTGAGAAGATCACCATCATCTTGGCAGAGAGCCGACTGAACGCCTATCTGGCTCCAGAAGGGAATATCACTGACGGTGAGGAGATGCCTGAATACAACAAGGGCGAGAAGTTCGTGCCTTATCGAATCGTTGGCCGTTATACAGGTGAGGAACTTGTTGGACTGAAGTACCAGCAGCTGATGCCATGGGTAAAGCCATCGGCAAAGCTCGATCAGAACGCAGCCGACTACGTGAAGACGTATGCTGCTGCCCACCCAGAGAAGGTGTTTACTGGTGAGAATGGTAAGGATCAGTTCGTGGAGATGGAGAGCGAAGCCTTCCGTGTGATTCCAGGAGACTATGTGACTACAGAAGACGGTGCTGGTATCGTGCATATCGCGCCTACCTTCGGTGCCGACGACGCCAAGGTGGCAAAGGATGCTCATATCCCAAGCCTCTTCCTTATAAATAAAAAAGGTGAGACTCGTCCGATGGTTGACCTGCAGGGTAAGTACTATGTGATGGACGAACTCGATGATAACTTCATTGCCAAGTGTGTGAACAAGGAGGGTTATGGTCATCACGCAGGTGACTATGTGAAGAATGCCTATGCCCCTGAGTTCAATAAGGACGGCAAGTATGATGAGCAGGCTGCAACTAAGGCTGAGGATCTGAATATCGTCATCTGTATGGAGATGAAACAGGAGGGTACAGCATTGAAGATAGAGAAGCATGTACACAACTATCCCCACTGCTGGCGTACCGATAAGCCGGTGCTATACTATCCGCTTGACTCTTGGTTTATCCGTTCTACGGCCAAAAAGGACCGTATGTTCGAACTTAATAAAACCATCAACTGGCAACCGGAGTCAACAGGAACAGGTCGTTTCGGTAACTGGTTGGAGAATCTGAATGATTGGAACCTCTCTCGTAGCCGTTTCTGGGGGACACCACTTCCTATCTGGCGCGACGAGGATGGCAAGGAGATCTGTATCGGTTCTGTAGAGGAACTCTACAATGAGATCGAAAAGGCCGTGAAGGCTGGGTTCATGAAGAGTAACCCGCTGAAGGATAACGGTTTCGTGCCTGGTGACATGTCGAAGGAGAACTACGATAAGATTGATCTTCATCGTCCGTATGTCGACCATATCGTACTGGTGTCAGAGAATGGTAAGCCGATGAAGCGCGAGACCGACCTGATCGACGTGTGGTTCGACTCTGGTTCAATGCCTTATGCTCAGATTCACTATCCGTTCGAGAACAAGGATCTCATTGACAAAGGCATTGCCTTCCCCTGTGACTTCATCAATGAGGGGGTAGACCAGACCCGTGGTTGGTTCTTTACGCTGCATGCCATCGCTACGATGATCTTTGACTCCGTGGCTTTCAAGAACGTGATTTCTTCAGGCCTGGTGCTCGATGCTAAGGGTAATAAGATGTCGAAGCACGTGGGCAACGTGGTGAATCCGTTTGAGATGATAGGCAAGTACGGCAGTGATGCTGTGCGTCTGTATATGATGACTAACTCAGAGCCTTGGGACAACCTGAAGTTCGATCCCGAGGGCGTTGACGAGGTGCGCCGTAAGTTCTTCGGTACCTTGTATAATACATACAGTTTCTTTGCACTGTACGCCAATGTGGATGGTTTTGATCCACAGGCTGCTCAGGTCGACTTCGTAAAGCGTCCAGAGATTGACCGTTGGATCCTCTCATGTCTGAACACCCTCATCAAGGGTGTGGAGAAAGAGCTTGATGGCTATGATCCCACACGTGCAGGAAGACTGATTGACACGTTCGTGAACGATGACCTGAGTAACTGGTTCGTTCGTCTGAACCGTAAACGTTTCTGGGGTAAGGAGATGAGTGAGGATAAGCTCTCGGCTTATCAGACACTCTATTCCTGTCTGATGACCGTTGCTAAGTTACTGGCTCCGTTCGCTCCGTTCTATGCCGACCAACTGTATAAGGATCTGGGTGGCGAACTCGACTCTGTACATCTGGATCAATTCCCTGTAGCCAATGAGGCTCAGATTGATAAGGATCTGGAGGCTCGTATGGAAATGGCTCAGAAGATTACCTCGATGGTACTTGCTTTGCGCCGTAAAGTGAATATCAAGGTTCGTCAGCCGCTGCAGGCCATCATGATTCCCGCCGTTGACGAAACGCAGAAGACGCACATTGAGGCTGTGAAGGACCTGATTATGAACGAGGTGAACGTGAAGGAGTTGCGCTTTGTGGAAGGTGCCGGTGTGCTGGTTAAGAAGGTAAAGTGTAATTTCCGTACGATGGGTAAGAAATTCGGTAAGCTGATGAAGAGTGTGGCTGCCGCTATGGATGCTCTTTCGCAGGAGCAGATTGCAGAACTCGAGAAGCAGGGTACCATCGATATCGAGGTCGAGGGCCAGCAGTTGACAGTTGAAGCCGTAGACGTTGATATTATCAGTGAGGATATTCCGGGTTGGTTGGTAGCCAACGATGGTAACTTGACGGTAGCCCTTGAGGTAGAATTGACTGAGGACCTGAAGAACGAAGGAATGGCTCGCGAACTGATTAACCGCATTCAGAATATCCGTAAGGAGAGTGGTCTGGAGATTACAGACCGCATCAGCGTGATACTTGCTCCGAACGACGATGTAAAGAAGGCCGTGGACAGCTTCGCCGACTATATCAAGACACAGGTGTTGGCTGATGATATCAAGTTAGAAGCCAATGACGGTCTGGAGGTTGACTTCGATGAGTTCAAGTTGAATATTAAAGTGAGTAAGAAATAGAACAATAACTATCAAACTTAATGTCTTAATTATTATGGCAGAGAAAACACGATACACTGACGAGGAACTGGAAGAGTTCCGTCAGATTATTAACGAGAAGATGACATTGGCAAAACGTGATTATGATCAGATGATGCGTGTGTTGACCAATCAGGACAGCAATGATGTCGATGACACATCACCCACCTATAAGGCTTTGGAAGAAGGAAGTGTCACACAGTCAAAGGAAGAGTTGATTTCCATGGCTGCCCGTCAGCAGAAGTTTATCCAGGGCTTGAAGGCTGCGTTGGTACGTATTGAGAACAAGACCTATGGGGTTGATCGTATTACCGGTCAGCTGATTCCAAAGGAACGTCTGCGTGCGGTACCACATGCTACATTGAGCGTGGAGTCGAAATTGAATCAGAATAAGAGAAGGTGATTTCAAGTAAGAGCCTTATGACAAAAGGCAGAGTGGCGGCACTGGTGGTAGTCGCCATTCTCCTTATAGACCAAGCCATCAAGATCTGGGTCAAGACTTCGATGACATTACATGAGAGCATCCATGTGTTCGATTGGTTTTACATTACGTTTATCGAGAACATGGGTATGGCCTTTGGTATGGAGTTAGGCAGTAAGATTGTCTTGTCTCTGTTTCGTGCCGTGGCTATTATCGCTCTTGTCTATTATATCCGGTCGGAAGTTAAGAGGAATACGAAAATTGGATATATCATTTGTCTGGCTATGGTGTTGGCCGGTGCCATCGGTAATCTGATTGACAGTATGTTCTATGGACTGATCTTCAACGAGTCGTCTCCTTTTTATGTTTCTTATTTCGTTCCTTTCGGAACAGGCTATGCTCCGTTTTTGATGGGGAAAGTGGTTGATATGTTCTATTTCCCTATCATAGAGACCGATTGGCCATTGTGGATTCCCTTAATCGGAGGAGACCATTTCGTTTTCTTCAGTCCTGTTTTCAACTTCGCAGATACCAGCATTAGTGTTAGTGTCGTTCTTTTGCTATTGTTCTATCGCGAAGAGATCAGTAAGATATCTTTGAGCAGAACGATTCAAAAAGAAGGGGAGTCATAGTCATGAAGCGTGGAATCGTACATCTGGTCACAGCGGTGGTGTTGACAGGGCTTTTGTCTGCCTGTAAGCCTGGTGTTCCCTCTCGGTATATTCAGCCTGACGAGATGGAGGATCTCCTCTATGACTATTATATTGGGCAGAGTATGGCATATGACCATGATGACTCTGAGAGTATAGACTACCAACGAGAACTGATATATCAGGCAGTTCTGAAGAAGCATGGAGTGACGCAGGCTGAGTTTGATTCCTCTTTGGTCTATTATTATACACGTGCAGATCGTTTTGTGAAGATCTATGACAGAGTACAAAAAAGACTGAACGATCAAGCTTTGGAACTCGGTACACCTGTCAGTGAAGTGGAACGCTATATGAGTCTGTCCCAGACGGGTGATACCATGGACATCTGGAACGGAAAGCGTCATTTGATGTTGTTCCCTCAAGCTCCATGTCATGTGATGCAGTTCGCTCTGAAGGCAGATTCGTCCTTTCATCGTGGAGACAGTTTTATGTTGTCATATAACGCGAGTTTTCTGGTACAGAGTGGTTCGAAAAGTATGACTGCCTATCTGTCTGTGATATATGAGAATGACAGTGTCGCCTTTCAGCAGCAGACATTCTCCTCACAGGGAAGATCCTCTGTGCGTATTCCTGCTTGTGACAAGAACGTGAAGGAGATAAAAGGCTTTTTCTATATGCCGCCTCGTCAAAGTACAGATCAAGCTAATGACATGTGTCTGCTATTTATTGACTATATCCAACTTATCAGATTCCATCAACAGCAAAGTTCCCATCAGACTATGCAGAATCATGATAAAGTTGGGGAAGGGCAGAACGACACGTTAAAGCATGACGTTGATACGATAGAAAGACGGGTTCGTAAACTCGGAGAACGATCGATTTCATTGAGAATGAAGAACGGGCCCGTAAAAACAGATTTAAAACCAATAACTAGAAAGTAAAGAGATATGAACCTGAAAATCCGTTTGGCACTTATGAACTTCTTGGAGTTTGCTGTATGGGGTGCCTATTTGACATGCATGGGAAACTATCTGGGAGTAGCAGGATTAGGAGATAAGATCTCCTGGTTTTATGCTATTCAAGGTATAGTCAGTATCTTTATGCCTACCCTGATGGGTATTGTAGCAGATAAATATATCCAGCCACAGCGATTGTTAGGACTCTGTCATCTGGTAGCAGGAGCATTTATGATGGGATGCTGGTGGATGGGATTACAGGCCGGTTTTGGGCAGGAACTGACAGACAAGTCGACCTTTATCACCCTCTACACGCTTAGTGTGGCTTTCTTCATGCCCACTATCGCATTGTCAAACACGTCTGCTTTCACGATCTTAAAGAACAACGGACTTGACACGGTGAAAGACTTCCCGCCCATTCGTGTTCTGGGAACAGTCGGTTTTATCATTACGATGTGGTTTGTCAACTGTGCAGTCTGGGAGAACGGTTCCTTCTTCATGACACTTGCTGATAATTCCCATAAGTTCCAGTACACATATATGCAGTTCTTTGTCTCTGGTATCTTAAGCATTGTGCTATGTCTCTATTGCTTTACTTTGCCAGAGTGCAAACTGGAGAAGAAACAAGGCGTATCTCTGTCTGAAACCTTGGGACTTAACGCATTTAAGCTGTTCAAGAACAGTAGGATGGCAATGTTCTTCGTGTTCTCGGCTTTGTTGGGGATGTGCCTACAGGTGACTAATGGTTATGCAGGTCCGTTTATCACGAGTTTCAAAGGTAGTTCTGATATCGCCGTCGCATCTTCGTTTGCGGCCAATAACGCGACATTGCTAACATCCATCTCTCAAATCAGTGAAGCATTATGTATATTGATGATACCTTTCTTCTTAAAACGATATGGAATCAAGATTGTGATGTTGATGTCCATGTTTGCGTGGGTGTTCCGTTTTGGTTTCTTTGGAATAGGTAATCCTGCCATGCCTGGAGTCATTATGTTTATTATCTCATGTATCGTGTATGGGGTGGCATTCGACTTTTTCAATGTGTCGGGAGGTATCTTTGTGGATCAGGAGTGTGAACCTTCTGTTAAAGCATCGGCACAAGGTCTGTTTATGATGATGACCAATGGTGTTGGAGCAACAGTTGGCACATTAGCTGCCGGAGAGATTGTAAATCACTATTGCTCTTGGGAGAACGGCTTCCTGCAAGGCGATTGGACTGCTTGTTGGTTTATCTTCTCCGCATTTGCATTAATAGTAGCTGTCTCGTTCGCTATCGTCTTCCATCCGGAAAAGACACATTAAGAAAGAGCACGATGAAGGAAGTGAGATTTTTCTATGTCCCAGATGCCGGGCAACAGACAGAGTTACCTGCCGAGGAGGCTATGCATGCGGTACGTGTGTTGCGCCTGAAAGAAGGAGATGAGATGTTCCTGATGGATGGCGCAGGTTCCTTTTATCGTGCCAAGGTAACAGTGGCTGCGTCACATCATTGTTATTATGAGGTAGATGAGAGAATCTTGCAGGAACCTCAATGGAAGGGACATCTTCATTTGGCAATCGCTCCAACAAAGATGATGGAACGAATGGAATGGATGGTTGAAAAGGTGACCGAGGTAGGGATTGATGAGATATCATTCCTGAACTGCCAGTTCTCTGAGCGTAGGATGATAAAGATACCCCGCCTTGATAAAATCGTCATATCTGCGGTTAAGCAGAGCCATAAAGCTTGGAAACCGCTATTGAATGAGATGACCTCATTCAAGCAGTTTCTTGAAGGGCATCGTGGAGGAAGACGATATATTGCGCATTGTTATGAGGAGATTCCTCGGACCAACCTGTTTGATGAGTTGCAGAGACCTCACGATACAGAGGACGTAACGGTATTAGTAGGACCGGAAGGCGATTTTTCTATCGATGAGGTTAAACAGGCGGTTGCCGCAGGCTTCAAGTCTGTAGATTTAGGGAGAAGTCGTCTGCGAACGGAGACGGCGGGGCTATCTGCTGTGATGACGATGCATCTAGGACAACAAATATTACAACAATAAACCGAACAAAAATGACTGACGAAAAGATTATGGCCACCATCAAGCCAGATGGTGAGTATTGGCAACCGGAGATTGAAACGATGCCACGAGAGCAACTAAGACAGTTGCAGGTGAAGAAACTGAAAGAAACAATTAATGTCTGCCTAAAATCGCCTTTTTATAAAAAACGCTTAGGCGAAGCAGGAATTACTGCCGATTCGATTAGCTGCCTTGACGACTTGCGCAAGATACCTTTCACCACGAAGCAGGATCTGCGTGATAACTATCCCTTCGGACTTGTCGGTGGCGATATGGAAGATGCCGTTCGTATTCACTCTACCAGTGGTACGACAGGTAATCCCTGTGTTGTTCTTTATTCAGAGCACGATATCTGCTCATGGGCTAACATGATAGCCCGTAACCTCTATATGGTGGGTTGTCGTAAGAGTGATGTGTTCCAGAACTCATCAGGTTATGGTATGTTTACCGGCGGATTGGGTTTCCAGTATGGAGCAGAATGGTTGGGCGCCATGACAGTTCCTGCGGCTGCAGGTAACTCTAAGCGTCAGATCAAGTTTATTAAGGACTTTGGAACAACTTGTCTTCATGCGATCCCATCATATGCCATCCGTTTGGCTGAAGTATTTAAAGAGGAAGGTGTAGATCCTGCCACCACCAAGCTGCGCACACTCTGCATCGGTGCCGAACCTCATACCGAGGAACAGCGTCGTCGTATTGAACGTATGTTGGGTGTTAAAGCCTACAACTCTTTTGGTATGACGGAGATGAACGGACCCGGCGTAGCCTTTGAGTGTAAGTATCAGGATGGTATGCATTTATGGGAAGATAACTATATCGTTGAGATCGTTGATCCTGACACGTTGGAGCCCGTGCCCGATGGCGAGATGGGAGAGATGGTGCTTACGACCTTAGACCGCAACATGATGCCTATACTGCGTTATCGTACTCGTGACCTAACCCGTATCATCGCTGAACCCTGTAAGTGTGGACGTACGCATCGTCGTATCGATCGTATCAAAGGACGTACAGACGATATGTTTATTATTAAGGGGGTCAATGTCTTCCCAATGCAGGTAGAGAAGATCCTCGTACAGTATCCTGGGCTCGGTTCAAACTATTTGATTACCCTTGAGACTATCGATGATAATGATGTGATGACCGTAGAGGTTGAACTCGATGGATTGCAAACTGATATATATCCTGAAATGCAGAAAATGATGAAGGATATTCAGCGTGCTTTGAAAGATGAGATTCTTCTAACACCTGTGGTTAAGCTTGTCAAGAAAGGTTCTCTGCCTCAGAGCGAAGGCAAGGCCGTACGTGTAAAGGACTTGAGACCGAGTAGAGGATGAGAAGATGGATGATTGCGGCCTTGATGGTACTTGCGATAGGACATGCATATGCACAGAAAACGTGTATAACGGATGTCTTTAAGTTGATGCCAGATTCTATTATGCCATACCTCTCTGTCAATAATCGGCTTGATTTTGTTGACTTTCTGGAGTCTGGAATGAAAGCAGAGGTGAGAAACCAACTGGGTGGCATTAGTGAGATGACAGCCCTGACAGATGATAGTTTGTCTATCAAAATGAGTGATGCCCTAAAGGTTGACATGTTGCTGATGCGACTCGACGAACCTGTAGACACCATCCACCAGATTGTAGTCGTTATTGAAACATTTATGACAGACTCTATATATGGAGAGAGTTCTGTTCGTATTTATACACTTGAATGGCAGTGTATTACAAAGAGGCATATACCATTGAATCAGGAGCAACGTCAACGTGTCGAAAGGATCAGGCTGCAAAATATCCTTAAATGGAACGAAGATAAATTAAATAAAAGTTAAATATGATTTCGTGCAGATATTGTTTAGATCACACGAATGAAAATCTTTACTATATTTGCATTGTGTTTTTCATGGTATTAGATTATTAAGGTTAATAAACTGAGTATTATTTGTCGAGAGACAGGTAAAATTCAACCTCCATGCGCAGTATAAGATTTTATAATGCGGATGGTTCAAAAAAAGGGAGCCTGAGAAGGTTCCCTTTTTACATGGATATAATGAAGTGGGGTGAAACTTAATAGCTTCTGGCTATAATCACACGAGCCTTTGATGGTTTACCGCTGACCATATCTACGCCAGGCGTCTGTTCTACACCAAATGGTACGCAGCGGATGGTTGCCTGTGTCTCTTCTTTTATCTTGGCCTCGGTCTCGGCTGTACCATCCCAATGGCAGAGGAAGAAACCTCCGTCTTTCACCTTTTCTTTGAACTCCTCGTAGTTCTCGCACTCATAGATGCGAGCATCACGGTATGCCTTAGCCTTTTCAAAGATATTCTTCTGGATGTCCTCCAACAGCTGCTCTACGTATTCTACAATTCCTTCAATAGGACGAGTCTCCTTCTCAAGTGTATCGCGACGCATGACCTCAATGGTACCATTCTCCAGATCACGAGCGCCCATGACGAGACGTACGGGTACTCCCTTCAACTCATAGTCGGCGAATTTGAAACCTGGGCGCTTATTGTCTGCATCATCGTATTTCACAGTGATACCAGCTTTTCGTAATGCTTCAATTACAGGAGTCAGTCGTTCCGTGATATGCTGCAGATCATCACCTTTGGAGATGGGGACAATAACCACCTGGATCGGTGCGAGTCTTGGCGGAAGCACCAAGCCATTATCATCAGAATGTGTCATGATAAGGGCACCGATGAGTCGTGTGGATACACCCCATGATGTGGCCCAAACATATTCGGGTTTGTTGTCTTTGTTGAGATAGGTTACCTCGAAGGCCTTAGCGAAGTTCTGTCCTAAGAAGTGGGATGTTCCAGACTGCAAGGCCTTGCCGTCCTGCATCATGGCCTCAATCGTATAGGTGTCGAGAGCACCTGCGAAACGCTCTGTCTCACTTTTCACTCCTTGGATAACAGGAACAGCCATCCATTCCTCTGCAAACTTGGCATATACTTTCAGCATCTTCTGTGCTTCCTCTTCAGCTTCCTCACGGGTGGCATGGGCTGTATGTCCTTCTTGCCACAAGAATTCTGAGGTACGGAGGAACGGACGGGTACGCATCTCCCAACGCATGACATTACACCATTGATTACACATCAGAGGCAGGTCACGCCAAGAGTGAATCCAATTCTTGTATGTGTTCCATATAATCGTCTCTGATGTGGGACGCACAATCAGTTCTTCTTCCAATTTAGCAGCAGGATCGACCTCCACACCGCTTTTGTCCTCTTTAGCACGCAGACGATAGTGTGTCACTACTGCACATTCTTTGGCGAACCCCTCTACGTGTTCAGCCTCTTTCGAGAGGAACGATTTAGGAATCAACAAGGGGAAGTAGGCATTTTGAGCGCCGGTCTCCTTGAACATCTTATCCAATTGCTGCTGCATCTTCTCCCAAATGGCATAGCCGTAAGGCTTGATTACCATACATCCACGCACGGCAGACTGCTCTGCCATATCAGCTTTCACGACAAGGTCGTTGAACCACTGGCTGTAATTCTCCGCACGTTTTGTTAATTCTTTTAATTCTTTGGCCATTGTTTTCTTGTCCTTATATCTAATTTGCGTGCAAAATTACTAAAAAAATATGAATTTGATATGCATTATATAAATAAATTCTTATCTTTGCACTCAAATATAGTTGTTTAACAATTTTAAAAAGGAAGATTATGAAAAGTTTAAAGTCAATTGCTGTCGGCCTTTGCGCTGTAGTGGTGCTGGCTGGATGTAACATTAGTAATACCGCTAAAGGAACTGCTATTGGTGCAGGAGGCGGTGCTGTACTTGGTGCCATCGTTGGTAAAATTGCAGGCAATACTGCTATTGGTGCTGCCGTTGGTGGCGCTGTGGGTGCTGGAGCCGGAGCGATTATTGGTCACAAGATGGACAAAGCAAAGAAAGAGGCTGAAGCCGTTCAGAATGCTCAGGTTGAAGCAGTGACCGATGCCAATGGTCTTGAGGCTGTAAAGGTGACTTTTGATTCTGGTATTTTGTTCAGCACAGGTAAAGCTGATCTCTCTGCCACGGCAAAGTCTTCGCTTGCACAGTTTGCAAATGTATTGAAGGATAATGCTGATTGTGATATTGCTATCCAGGGCTATACCGACAATCAGGGTTGGAAAGGTTCTACTGCAGAGCAGAGTGCACAAAAGAATCAGGCTCTTTCTTTGGATCGTGCAAGTGCTGTTAGCTCGTATCTGATTGGTCTGACAGTTCCTGCTTCCCAGATAAAGAGCGTACAGGGATTCGGCGAAGCTAATCCTGTTGCTTCTAATGCAACTAAGGAAGGTCAGGCACAGAATCGTCGTGTTGAGGTTTATCTGTATGCTTCTCAGAAGATGATTCAGGAGGCACAGCAGGCTGCCCAATAACTTCGAATGCAACTGATTGTATATAAAATTCGCGCCATCATACGCTGGGTATTGGTTGCCTTTTTCGGCTCCACTATTCTTGCGGTGGTGGCGCTTCGTTTTATCCCAGTGTATTTTACTCCTTTGATGTTTATTCGCTGTTATCAACAGATCGCAGAGGGGAAAGAGCTGAAACTCGCTCATCATTGGGTATCTATGGAGAACATTTCTCCTAGTCTTCCTGTAGCGGTCATTGCTAGCGAAGATGCGAATTTCCTGTCTCATCACGGTTTTGACTATAAAGCCATAGAGCATGCTGTCAAACGGAATATGGAGCATCCGGAGAAACGTAGGTTAGGTGCTTCTACTATTTCTCAACAGACTGCCAAGAATGTTTTTTTATGGCCCGGCCGCTCATGGATGCGTAAAGGTCTTGAAGTCTATTTTACGGGGCTGATAGAGTTGATGTGGTCAAAACAACGTATTATGGAAGTGTATCTGAATTCCATTGAGATGGGAGATGGTATATATGGGGCAGAAGCTGTAGCGAAGGAACATTTTCATACCGATGCTCTTCATCTCTCGCGAGCACAATGTGCTCTTGTGGCAGCAACGCTCCCTAATCCCCGTCGCTTTTCCAGTAAATCCCCTTCTTCGTATATGCTTAGACGTCAATCTCGTATATTGCGTGAGATGAGACATGTCGCCAGTTTCCCGAAAGAAGGTGAGGATGTACCCAAGAAATAAGACTATCTTCTTATCTGTTACGCAGTTCCCAAAAGGCAACAGCGGCAGCTGCGGCCACATTCAGTGAGTCAACCTGGTGGGACATGGGTATTCTCACTACATAATCGGCATTTTGTATTGTTTGTTGAGGAAGACCGTCTCCTTCTGTTCCCATAATGATCGCTAGTCTCTCTATATCCTTCAGAATGGGAGAATCGATACTGATGGAATGCTCGGTAAGAGCCATGGCAGCCGTCTTGAAATCAAGTGAGCTTAGTTGGTCGTAGGAATCAATCCATGTCCAAGGGACCAGGAAAACACTTCCCATAGACACACGAATAGCCCTACGGTTTAGTGGGTCGCAACTGTTACGAGTAAGTAGGACGGCATCAATGCCTAATGCAGCTGCCGATCGGAAAATAGCTCCGATATTGGTAGTGTCGACGACGCCGTCGATAACAACGACTCTTCTGGCATCTTTACATACGTCTTCGATAGGATGCAGATCCGGTCTTTGCATGGCACAAAGAACGCCTCGTGTCAGTGTATAGCCTGTCAGACGACTCAGTAATTCTCGTTCTCCCGTATAGACAGGAATGTTTCCGCAGTCTTTTATAATATCTTTTGCGTCTCCTGTAATATGCTTCCGCTCGCACAACAAGGCAATCGGTTGATAACCTGCATTTAATGCCACGCGAATTACTTTCGGACTCTCCGCTATGAAAAGTCCGTTTGCTGTCTCTATCTTGTTTCTTAGTTGCGCCTCTGTCAGTGTCCCGAATATATCCACACCAGGATGTGTCAGAGAGTTGATTTCAATAATATTATCTGTCATGAGATTAAAAGACAACTTTTTTAATTTGCAAATTTATATCTTTTTATCCAAAAAGCATAGACATTTCATCATTATTTCATATCTTTGTGGCGGTTAATATTCATTTTGGTATGAGGAAATTTGTTATTCTATTTGTAGCGTTCTTGCTTGTAACAAAGGTTTCATGTCAGGATGTGTTGGACAGAAAGAAGGTCGCTGTGGTGTTAAGTGGCGGCGGCGCAAAAGGCATGGCGCATATAGGGGCCCTGAAGGTGATTGAGCGTGCAGGAATCCCTGTGGATATAATCTGTGGCACTTCCATGGGGAGTATTGTTGGGGGATTGTATGCGATTGGCTATCATGCAGATGTGCTTGACTCCATTGTTCGAGCCCAAGATTGGAGTTATGTGATTACTGACAAGGAGGATCTGGCACAGCAGAGTCTTGCAGACAGGGAAAAACAGAATACTTATGTTATTTCAAGAGGATTGACTATTGGAAAACGTAATGAGAATGATGGTGGCATCATTAAAGGAAAGAATCTGGCGGAACTGTTTTTGAAATTGTGTGTAGGGTTTACTGATTCTATAGATTTTTCTCGCGACCTTCCTATCCCTTATGCCTGTGTGGCAACAGATATCGTTGACAATACGGAATACGTTTTCCATCGTGGTCGGTTGCCTCAGGCCATGCGTGCCTCAATGGCCATTCCTGCCGTTTTCTCACCTGTCCGTATGGGCGAGCGCGTGTTAGTAGATGGTGGCCTTCGTAATAACTATCCTGCGGATATTGCCCGTGAGATGGGTGCTGACATCATTATCGGGGTGACCGTACAGGGAGCGCCGAGGACTGCAGAGGATCTGGGAGGCACCATGAGCATATTGAGCCAGATTGTTGATGTCAACTGCAAAAACAAATATGACGAGAACCTTGCGCAGACAGACGTCCCAATTCGTGTCAATACGACGGGCTATAGTGCAGCCAGTTTTTCGTCTAATGCTATTGATACGCTGATAAGACGGGGAGAGGAAGAGGCGATGAAACACTGGGATGCGCTGATGACACTAAAAGATCGTATAGGCATAGGCAAGGACTATCGAGGGCGACGGCCAACTCCATATTATCCGATTGTCATATCTGAGAGGATAAAAATATCGGCATTTGAATTTGAGAATATGACCAAACATGATGAACGTTTCCTTCGTGAGAAATTTCATCTGAAAGAGGGCGATAGTCTGGATGTCCGCAAAGAGGAGCAGATCACAACGGCTATGCGAATGGATTTATTCTACCAAAACGCCAAGTCAAGGACGGTTCCCAATGGTGACGGCTATAAACTTGTCTTGACAGCAGGCAACCGTAAGACCAGTCAGGTCAATGCAGGATTTCGTTTCGATACAGAGGAATATGCTGCTGTACAACTAGGCGCCGACTTCCCTTTAAAGACTTCTCTGCCGATGAATGCCGATTTTACATTACGCCTAGGAAAACGGATGATGGGACGCATTGACCTGACGTTCCATCCGAGCAGTTTTACACGTCCTACAATCTCATATTCTTTTCATAGAAATGATATCAATATATACTATCATGGTGATCGTGACTATAGTATCGTTTACAACCAGCATCAGGTTGATTTCTCTCCCGTGAACCTGGACATCCGCAATTTTAATGTCAAAATGTCCATGCGTTGGGATTATCTGCATTATCGAGATAAACTTGTTGCGGAAACAGCAAATTCTCAGGATCTGTTCTTGGAAAATAATAGTTACATCAGCTATCGCGCCCAGATTAAGTATAATTCGGAAAATAATTGGTATTTTCCAACGCGTGGTGCTCGTTTTAAGGCAGAATATGCGTATCTGACGGACAATTTTACGAAACTTGACGGGAAACCAGGCATGAGTGATGTGAATGCCCATTGGCGAATGTCTTTTGCATTGAGCGACTATCTCACTCTACAGCCGATGGTCTATGGAAGGCTCCTTTTCGGATCTGTTGTGCCTGTTGTCTTTGCTAACGTCTTGGGAGGAGAATGGTTTGGGCATTATATTGAACAGCAGATGCCATTCGCAGGTGTCGGTTATGTGGAGTATACGCGACCGTTTTTCGTCGCGACCCAATTGCAAGCTCAGCAGCGTATCGGTAGTAATCATTACCTCCTGTTGCGTCTTGCTGCAGCCCAGCATGCTGATATCATAAAAGATCTTCCTGACCGGCAGCTGATATTTGGTTGTCAGGCGGCCTATTATTATAATACGATGTTAGGCCCCGTCGGTGTTACAATAGGTTATTCAAACAAGACGAAAGAGCCTTCTTTTTATATTAATCTAGGCTATGAGTTCTGAAGAAGACAGAATCATCAACAATGAAGAAGCATATTTATCTGATCGCAGTTATCTCCCTACCGTTTATCGTTGCGTGTGATGAGTGGTTTGACATACATCCATATGATGTGAATCTTCATGGGGAGACGGACATCAATGTCAAACAGATTGCAGCGATAGAGAGAGAATGTGCTGACAAAGATACGTTACGTGTGGCTTTTATCAGTGATACACATGGATGGTACTCGGATATGAAAGATGAGATATGTGATTTGAACATACGGCGGAATATTGATTTTGTGATTCATTGTGGTGATCTGACAGACACCGGAACGGCCAAAGAGTATGAGTGGGCACGAGATATTCTTGGAGAGCTGCGCGTACCCTATGTCGGTCTTATCGGCAATCATGATTTCTTGGGTACTGGCGATCAAGCATATATGAAGATGTATGGTAGTATGGACTTCTCGTTTATTGCAGGGCGTATCAAGTTCGTTTGTCTTAACACAAACGCTACGGAATATGACTATTTAGCTGCAGTACCGAACTTTGACTATATGGAAATAGAAACAGAAACAGATCTGGACCGTTTTGATCGGACAGTACTCGTTATGCACGCTCCACCTTATAGTGATCAATTCAATAATAACGTGTGTAAAGCTTTCCGACGCTATCTCGATTTCTTTCCTGGTCTGATATGCTGTGTGTATGGGCATAACCATAATGATCTGGTCGATGACATCTACGGTGATGGTCTTCTGTTCTATGGTATTGATTGCGCAAAACATCGACGCTATCGTATTTTTACCTTTACTCCTGACGGTTATGAAGTGGAACAGATTGTCTTTTAGTATTCTTCTGCTGTTTGCTCCTCTTGCCATCATGGCAGATGAAAGTCTTCATGTGCTGCAAAGTCAAGAAAGCAAGTATGTAAGGCGTGTCTTTCAGTATCGCAAACGGTGGGCAGATCTGATTCCGACTCAGTTTGTCATTCAGAATGCAGGGAATATGGGAATAGCCTCGATGGGGATGGGGTGGAATTACGGTGGACGGAAACAGTGGGAGACGGATTGCCTGGTAGGATATATTCCCCGGCACCAGACGTCGCGTGGGAAACTGACAATGACGGTGAAAGAGAACTATATCCCCTGGAGCCTGAGCCTGAATAAGCAATGTAGTATAGAGCCGTTGACAGCTAGTATATATCTGAATACCGTGTATGGTCATGAGTTCTGGAAAACACAGCCACAGCGCTACCCGGATAAATACTATGAATTTATGTCAACGAAGTTCCGTTTGAATATTGCTCTCGGTCAACGATTTACATGGCATATTCCTTTGGAGAAACGTAAAGGGTGTAAAAGCATATCCTTTTTTTATGAAATTAGCACATGTGACCTTTATGTCCGATCCATAATTATAGACAGCAGTGTGCCTTTGAAGGATATTATAGGCTTGTCACTCGGTATAAAACTTCAGACGCTGTGATGAATGCTTATCGCATAATTACTAGATGGTACACAAAGGCATGCTATCTTGTATAAAAATTGATGAGGCGTATAAGAGCTTGTTGGCATACCATACAAAACTCAGGTTCTTCGTTTGTTCGCATACGGCAATTTTCAAATCCACGCCATACGCCTTTCGTTAGATAACCACCTCCTTCGATGAGACCTGCTTTCCCTTCCTGAACAAGTTTCTCCCATTTGCCGTGGAAGTTGTGTTGTGTCGTCAGATTAGGTTCCCAAGGTTCTGTATCTGGGAAATACATGGGATCATCTTCTCCGTAAGGATACTCATCACCTAAACCTCCGAATGAGTGTCCAAACTCATGGACGACGACAGGGCGAAAGGAGGGACCATGAGCATCGGTAAGGGTATAGGAATTATAGATTCCACCACCTCCGTATCGTTGACCGTTAACCAATACGATGATATGCTCATAGGGAATGCCTGCCAAGATATCGTTCAGTTTTTTTAGATGTAGTGTCGTCAGATAGCGTTCACTGTAGAATGTGTCAAAATGGGCTCCAAGTACGGTGTTCTTCCAGATGCCTTTGCCGGGCTCGCTAACACCGCTTTCTGCCGATGGCGACATCACCGCTGTCATATGAAAACGATCCTGCATTTGCTTGAATGGCTCATGCATAAAGAGAGCATCCATCGCATTTTTACAATCTTCGATGAACACATCCATTTCGTGGGACTGATAACCTTCTGCAACATAGGCTATATGAATGCAATGTGCAGTATCTGCAGCATGTTGTAGTGTGATATGTGGTGTGACTTGTCGTTCACCAGCTTTTCGGATCAAAATATCATGAGGGTCCACAACGTGTGTCATGGTCGCGTTAATACGGTCATGATAGTCTCTAAGTTCTATGGTGATATCGATGGAATCTTTAGGAAAGGGGATGAGAAATACATTCTCAAAAGACTTCTTTGTCGTTTTTGATTCTGCAGTTGACAGCCACTCTTGAAATAGACTTGAGAAAGAATGACGGTAGATGATATCCCCACGTCCATGCATACGAACGATAATTTGTCCATTCCCACGTAGTGGAACCTCCGACAAATGTCGGCGCTTTCCGTACCACCGGGGTAGTGACACTAATTCATCTAAAAATATATCCTGATGCGTGTAGTCACCCGAGAAAGTATAGTCAAGCCGTAGTGTGCGATCTTCAAAGAAGTTGTTGTAATCCTGTGCGCATGACCATGATGCAAAAAAGCATAATAAGCTAATTATAAGTATCTTTTTCATAATTCATTAATCAGATTCTTTACGTAGTCTCTTTCCCAGTCGCGGATATGCAGACGTTCATCATCGTATTGCAACAAGTCAAGATCGATGGTTACAATTCCATCCTCATTATGTGTTCGTCCTTGTCTCTTTTCAATCTCTTTCAGCACTTCATTTGTGAGGTTCAAACTGAAATCGGTCTTAGCCCTGCAGAGTTGATTCAGATATGGAGCCGGACAAAGGGAGTGAATAGGTTGGGTCCATTGTTCTGATGTAAAATGAAGGTCGCTCAGTAACAGAGACAACTGTTCCCTGGCAGCCTTTAAATTATGTTCCTGATTCTCGTTGGAAGCAAGACAAATGATAATCTGATGTTTCTTGTGAGTCATAACGAATGCAAAGATACAAAAAAAACAGTTCAATCCGCACTTTATTAGAGAAATATTCAGTAAATTTGCAGTATGATATTGAATAATTGGCAAGCCGACTTGACAAATTGAAAGAAAAAACGATATTTCCGTGAATTTATGCTCAAATATTTGGCCAAATGAAATAAAAAGTGTAATTTCGCAGCGTTTTTCATATACGACATCGATAAACCATATATAAACGAAGTATATAAACCATTAATTAATAAGAATCAAAATGAAGAAGTACAACTTTAATGCTGGTCCCTCGATGCTTCCTCGTGAGGTCATCGAGAACACCGCTAAACAGTGTCTCGATTTCAATGGCTCTGGTCTCTCTCTGATGGAGATCAGCCACCGTGCAAAGGACTTTCAGCCTGTCGTTGACGAGGCTGTGGCTCTGGTTAAGGAACTGCTTGATGTTCCAGAGGGCTACTCTGTAATCTTCCTTGGCGGTGGTGCCAGTCTT
>JAEEGL016434896.1_pt1 | contig 35409 bp, 34 predicted proteins | sample 9134231 | NCBI WGS metagenome assembly JAEEGL01 (sample SAMN16246548, study PRJNA631951) | gut metagenome | biome: gut microbiome; feature: rumen; material: fiber-attached | host: Bos | place: Iran: Karaj | collected 2018-10 | reverse complement strand
TGGAACAGCTTGCGCGGATAATCGAGACCGACGGCGTGACAGCACTTATCGAGGCGGAAAGATCCTCCATGTGCGAGGGGTGCTCCGGCAGGGAGTGCGGCGCCTCCTGCGCCATGAGCGGCCTTTTCGGTTCTGGCAAGTCCATGCGGACGAGAGCCGTCAACGGAGTCGGCGCGCTTCCTGGCGATCTCGTCGAGGTGGAGTCGTCCTCCTCTACGGTCCTAGGCCACGCGTTCCTGATCTTTATCATGCCGATACTTATCGGCGGCGGCTGCTTTTTCGCGGGCAGGCGGATATTCTCTTCCGAGCTTTGGGGCGCCGTTGCGGCAGTGGGAGGACTCGTCCTCTCCGGGGCGGTGCTGTTCATACTTGAGAGGATCGCGTCCGGGCGGGCTCCCTCCGTCATTGTCAAAAAGATAGTGCGGCGGGACGGTGAGGACGCTCCCCGGGACAATTATGACGAAAGGACCGACAGCGGTAATGAATCGTGAAAAAAGAATAAAGTGGCAGGTCAGAGCGACCGCTGAGGATATTAAGAAAGACGGGAAGGTAAATGAGATCGCCGAGGCGCTGTCTCTTTCTCTTCCGACGGCAGAACTGCTCGTCGACCGCGGGTGCGACACGCCTGAGGCGGCGGAAAGATTTATCGGGAAGAGAGAGGAGCAGCTTTACGACCCGTTTCTTATGAAGGACATGGATCTGGCTGCGGAACGAATTTGCCGCGCTCTCGAAGACGGAGAACGGATCGTGATCTACGGCGACTACGACGTTGACGGAGTGACGTCCGTGTCCGTACTGAAACTCTATCTTGATTCGAAGGGCGGCAACGTCGGATACTACATTCCCAAACGGGATACGGACGGTTACGGTGTTTCCGTCGGCGCGATAGATAAACTCGCTGCTGACGGATGCGATCTTATTATTACCGTTGACACCGGCATCACAGCCGCAGAGGAAATAGAAAAGGCGAAACAGCTTGGAATGGACGTGGTCGTCACCGACCACCACGAGTGCCAGAACGTATTGCCTGATGCCGTCGCGGTCGTCAATCCGAAACGAAGCGACTGCGAATATCCGTTTTGCGAGCTTGCCGGAGTCGGCGTCGTCTTTAAGCTTCTCTGTGCGCTTGAATCCACGCTCTTCCCGGAAGACTCAATGGCGGAGTGCGTCAGACGCATCGCAAGAGAATACTGCGATCTGGTCGCCATCGGGACCATTGCGGACGTTATGCCGGTGGTGGACGAGAACAGACTTATTATCAGCTACGGACTTTCCCTTATCGAACGGGGCACCCGTCCCGCCATAGAAGAACTGATCGAAGTTGCAACTTCTGAGAACAAGCGGAACGTTAAAAAGAAGATCACGGCGGGGTTCATCGGATTTACCGTCGCTCCTAGAATAAACGCCGCCGGACGGATCAGAGACGCGTCCATCGCGGCGGAGCTTTTCCTCACGGACGACCGCGACGAGGCGAGAAGACTCGCGGAGAAGCTCTGCGCCATCAATAAAGAGCGTCAGGAGATCGAGAACGAGATAATCGAAGCGGCGTACGAGAAGATCGCATCCGGACACGATTTCGAACACGATCCGGTGATTGTTCTTGACGACGAGACGTGGCATCACGGTATTATCGGCATAGTCGCGTCACGAATCACGGAAAGATACGGTCTCTCGTCCATCCTCATTTCATTCGAGGGAGGCGGAGACCGCGGCAAAGGGTCCGGACGTAGCGTTAAGGGCGTGAATCTTGTGGAAGCACTTGCCTCCTGCTCGGATTTGCTTGAAAAATACGGCGGTCACGAGCTTGCGGCAGGTCTGACCGTGGATCGAAGCAACCTCGACGCCTTCAAAAAACGCATAAACGACTTTGTAAGAGAAAAGCTGAAAAACGCCGAAGGGAACGGAGAACCGGTCGTAGAAGCAGACGTTGAACTGACACCCGAAGACGTGACCATGGAACTGGCCGAGGAACTTTATCTTCTCGAACCGTTCGGTACGTCGAATCCCGCTCCGGTTTTTGCCATGTACGGGCTGTTTATCGCCGACGAGAGCTCCGTCGGCGGAGGAAAGCACACGAGACTTCAACTGAAGCGCGAAAACATGACGGTCACCGCCATGTGCTTCCGTAAATCCATTGCAGATATCGATCTTTATCCCGGAGACGTGGTGGACGTGCTTTTCGGACTCGATATCAATGAGTTTCAGGGCGTCCGGACTCTTCAGATGATCGTGAGGGACGTGCGCCTTACTACCGTCCGTTACGAAGAAGAGGAACGCGAGCGGGCGATCTACGACGCAGTGACTGCGGGGGAGAGCGCACCCCTCGGCATGACGGCAGAAGAAAAGCAGAATTCGCTTCCGGAGAGGGACGACTTCGCCGCTGTTTACAACGTGCTGAAAAAGGAACTGCGCGTGGATCACCGTGTGTTCAGCATCCGGGCCCTGCGTCATCTTCTCATGGCGAAGGGATACAACGTTTCGTATACGAAACTGAAGGCTATCATAATGATATTCAGGGAACTGAACGTCGTCGGCGTGGAAGAGACGGACCGGGACAACGAGGTCTACGAATTCCGGTATGTTTTCGTCAAGAACAAGACCTCGCTCGATAAATCGGGAATACTCAAAAAGATAAGAAACGAACTGCGGCTCGGATGACGCAGCAAGGCAGGTGTCAATATGTCGGAACATCAGATAATCGAAAGTGAAAACAGCGATCTTTCCATGATATCAAAGCTTTTCACCATAATGGAGTCAAGCGAGAAGATATACGACGTGGGGAAGATCAAGGAGGCGTTCCTCCGGGCGCGAGAGCTCCACGACGGGCAGTTCCGCGTCAGCGGCGACCCCTATATATCCCATCCCGTTGCGGTGGCGGAGATCGTGGCATCTCTGGGACTCGACACGGACTCCATCTGCGCCGCTCTGCTCCACGACACCATCGAGGACTGCGGAGACAAAACGAGCATCGACGACGTGAGAGAGCGCTTCGGAGACGAAGTCGCGGCTCTGGTGGACGGTCTGACCAAGATCAGGGATATTAATATCGTCGACAAAGAGGAGACGCATATCGAGAACATCAGAAAGATGCTTCTCGCCATGTCCCGGGACATCAGGGTAATATTCATAAAGCTCTGCGACAGACTCCACAATATGAGGACTCTTGACGTCAAATCGGAGGAAAAAAGAAGGACCACGGCGCTGGAGACCATGCACGTCTACGCGCCGCTTGCTCACCGTCTCGGTATGCAGAGGATCAAGCAGGAGCTTGAAAATCTTGCTCTGCAGTATCTTGATCCCATCGGCTACGAGGAAGTAAGCGAGGATATAAAGAAAAAATACGGCGAGAACGCCGATTTCATCGAGAACGCCCGGTCGGTCATAGCAAAAAAGCTTGAAGAATACAACATACATTTCACCCTTGAGGGACGCGTCAAAACGGTATATTCGATATACCGCAAGATGTTCAATCAGAACAAGAGCTTCGACGAGATATACGACTTCTACGCCATCCGCATCATCGTCGATACAGAACTTGAATGCTATACCGCGCTCGGAATAGTCCATGAGATGTTCCGATCGATCCCCGGACGCTTCAAGGACTACATTTCGACTCCAAAACCTAATATGTACCAGTCTCTCCATACCACGGTCATCGGTCGGGACGGCGTCCCCTTTGAGGTTCAGATCAGGACGCGGGAGATGCATCAGGTGGCTGAATACGGTATCGCCGCCCATTGGAAATACAAGTCCGGCGCGGAGAGCAGGGAGGAAATCGATGAAAAGCTCTCGTGGATCGCAAAGCTCATCGACGCCGAGGAAGACGTGGTGGATTCGGAAGATTTTCTCCACGCTCTCAAGATAGACATTTTCCACGACGAAACCTTCGTTTTCACCCCCAAAGGCGACGTCATCGCTCTGCCTCTCGGATCGACGCTCATTGACTTTGCGTACGCCATCCACTCGGAGATCGGCAACAAAATGGTCGGCGCGACCATCAACGGGATGATCTCCTCCATCGACCGCATCCCTCAGACCGGGGACATCGTGGAGATCATCACTTCCTCCGCATCTAAGGGCCCCAGCCGCGACTGGCTCAAGATCGTCAAGACGGGCGAGGCGAGGGGCAAGATCAGACAGTGGTTCAAGAGAGAAAAACGGAGCGAGAACATCCTTGTCGGAAAATCGGAGATCGATAAGGAATTCGCCAAACTCAGGATAAAGCCGAACGATAAAGATAAGGCGGAGATCATCGCAAATATCGCAAGAAGACTCGGTATGAACGAGCCGGACGACCTTTTCAATGCCATCGGCTACGGAGGAATTCCGCTGACGAAGGTCACGTCCCGTCTGAAGGAAGAATACGAGCGCGTCGTAAAGATAGAAGAAGAACCCATTACGGAGCCGGAGCAGATCAAGACGCACCGTCCCGATAAGATAGGCGGTTCCGGCGGCATCATCGTGGATGGAGAGGAGGGATGCGCAGTCAAGTTCGCCCGCTGCTGTAACCCTCTTCCCGGCGATCCCGTGGTGGGATTCATCACCAAGGGATACGGCATCTCCGTCCACAAGCATAATTGCCGCAATATTGCGCTCGGCATGAAGGACCCGGCTTTCAGAGACCGGCTCGTGAACGTCAGATGGGATACGGCGGCCGTTTCCGGATCGTCGCGCGGCCTGTACGAGGCGGTCATCAAAGTCTACGCAGAGAATCATATATCTCTTCTCGCCGACGTGACGGCGGCGCTGGCTGAAATGAAAGTCACACTCGTTTCGGTCAACACCAAGAAACGCGTGGAGGACGAAATGATAATCCAGCTCACGGTGGGATGCCGCAACAGCGAACACTTTGACTCCATCGTGGCGAGACTTCGCTCCGTTCCCCACGTGAAGCACATCACGAGAGGCTCGGGCTGATAACAGAAAGGAAACGGCAAAATGACCGTTGTTTTGGAAAGAGTGACCGGCGCCGAGGTAAAGGTGGACGGCGTGATCCGCGGCCGGTGCGGAAAGGGACTTCTCCTTTTCGTCGGCGTGTTCACCGGAGATGAAAAAGAAGACGCCGAACTGCTCGCAAAAAAGATCGCGTCTCTCAGGATCTTTTCCGATGAGGAAGGGAAAATGAATCTCTCCGTCCGCGATATCGGGGGATCGGTCCTCGTGATACCGAATTTCACCATAGCTGCGTCGTACAGAAAAGGGAACAGGCCCGATTTCATGAGGGCCGCTCCTCCCGCTGAAGCAGAAGATCTGTTCCGGTACTTTGCGGATCTGCTTCAAAAAGAGGTGCCCGCGGAGCGCGGTGTGTTCGGAGCGGATATGAAGATTCAGTCCGTGGCCGACGGTCCCGTTACGATCTGCCTCGAGAGCGCGGTGCTCCGGGGATCAAGAAGAAACTGAAATGATTATTACCGTAAACGGGGCGATAAAACCCTATTATCTCGAAACCCTTGCCATGACCTTTTTCCCGGGAGAAAAATTCTCTCCGGAGGACGGCGATAAACGGGCCGCCGCGGAGATCGCGGAGAATGACGAAGGCGTTACCGCGACCGTGACGCTCGCTTTGCCGGACGGAAGAGAGGAATCCGCCTCTTCCTTTGAAAAATGGCGCGACGACGGCCGTGACCGCACCCGTAAGGTGGCGGCGGGACGGGCGTTTTTCGAGGCGGCTTCACGCCTTACGGGGTACAGGCCGCCGTGGGGCACCATGACGGGAGTCCGCCCGTCGAAGCTCATGTCGGAGTTTATCGCCAGGGGAATGACGAGAAAAGACGCCGAGAAGGAACTTGACAGAGCTTTTCTCACACTTCCGGAAAAATCGTCTCTCGCCGCATCCGTTGCCATCGCTGAAAACGAGCTTATTGCCGGAGATCAGAGAAAAAAGTGCAGCGTTTACGTGGCGATCCCGTTTTGCCCTACAAGGTGCGCATACTGTTCGTTCGTCTCATACGCGTCGCCGGGACTGCTCAAACTGATCCCGGAATACCTGGACGCCCTTGTAAAAGACATAGATTTTACCGGCTCCCTTATACGGGAGCTCGGACTTGAAATTTCCTCCGTATACGTGGGCGGCGGGACGCCGACGATCCTCGATTCCGGTCAGCTCGACAAATTGTTGTCGGTGCTTGCTCCTCTGGCGTCCGGAGCCGGCGAATTCACACTTGAATCCGGAAGACCTGACACCATCACGGAGGAAAAACTCCGCGTGGCGACGTCACACGGCGTGGACCGCATCAGCGTAAATCCGCAGACTCTGAACGGCGACGTCCTTCGCATAATCGGGCGGGATCACACTGTCGACGATTTTTTCCGCGCATTCGACGCGGCACGCCGGGTCGGCGTGAAAAACGTCAACGTGGATCTCATCGCCGGACTTCCCGGCGACACGCCGGAATCGTTCAGACGTTCCTTTGACGGTGTAGCCGCGCTCCGGCCCGAGAACGTCACCGTCCACACCTTTTCGGTCAAAAAATCCGCCCAATTCAAGGCTGACGGAGCGGATGTGTTCGACAGAGAAGGAGAGACGGCTTCCGCGTCCGTATCGTACGCCCGCAGGAGGGCGGAGGATTCGGGTTACCGCCCGTACTACATGTACCGGCAGAAGAACACCGCCGGCAATCTCGAAAACGTCGGTTATTCGCTCCCAGGTCACGAGGGGATGTATAACGTTTACATAATGGAAGAGATCCACTCGATCTTTGCCTGCGGCGCTTCCGCAGTCACCAAGTTCGTTGCCGATCTCGACGGCGTCAGAAAAGATATAGTCAGAATATTCGAGGCGAAATATCCATATGAATATCTGAGATCGAGAGAGGGCGGAGAGGCCGACGGCGCAAGGGAAATATTGCGCCGCGACGCGATCTCTTTCTACGAAAAACACGGACTTTAACGACAATTCATTTTTAACGGGAGAGAAAAATGGGAACTAAGACCAAAACGAAGAACAGTACGAAGCTCTTTTTCTCGGGAGTTATCGTTCTGACCATATCAAACCTCATAATAAAAGCCATCGGACTTCTCTTCAAAATCCCGATGCACAACTATCTCGGCGGTCTCGGCATGGGTTACTACAATACCGCGTACATCATCTACACGGTACTGTATATGATCTCCACAGCCGGTCTTCCGGTGGCGACGTCGATCCTAATCTCGGAGAACAGGTCTCTCGGGAAGATCGACCAGGTCAAAAAGGTGTTCCGGGTGTCTCTCGGACTGTTCTTCTTCGTCGGACTGTTCGGGATGGCGCTTATGATGGGCGGCGCGCACTGGTTCTCCCTGCACGTCATAAAGAGCGAGGCGACGACGCTCTGTATCCTCGCCGTGGCGCCCACTCTGTTCTTCATTTGTCTGACCAGCGCTCTGAGGGGATATTTCCAGGGTTATCAGCACATGGTCCCCGTGGCGGTTTCCCAGCTCATCGAAGCGCTTTGCAAACTGTTCCTCGGTATAGCGTTCGCTCTTTACGCGAGACATAAATACGGCACCGACCTGGGAGCGCTGAAATACGTGGCCGCGTACGCCATCCTCGGTATCACCATCGGCGCAGGCCTCGGAATGATATTCCTCACGTTCACGAAACTGCTTTTCAAGAGCGAAAAGTACGATGCGGAATATCTTGAGGAGTCGGGAGAGAACCATGAAACGACCCCTGCGAAGGCGATCCTCAAGAGAATAGTTATTATCGCGCTTCCCATCACGATCAGTTCCTCGGTAATGTCGCTCACAAGCTTTATCGACTCGATCCTGATTCAAAACCTGCTTCAGACTTTCAAGGGGATGAGCGAGAATCTTGCGACTACTATCTACGGCAATTACACGACTCTCGCCGTGCCCATGTTCAATCTGCCTCCCGTGCTTGTTTATCCCATTTCATATTCTATCGTACCGCTTATAACGGCTGCCAGGACCAAGGGGGACAAGGCGAGAGCCGAAAAGATCATGGAGAGCGCCCTCAGGGTGACGGTTCTGATAGGACTGCCCTGCGCCATCGGCCTTGCGGCGCTTTCGGAACCCATCCTCAGTCTGTTCTACAAAGAAAGGGCTGCAATTGTCTCCACGGCGCCTCTTCTTTCGCTTCTTGCACCTTCGACGTTCTTCCTGTGTGTACTGTCGGTCACAAATGCGATGCTCCAGGCATGCGGCCATGAACGCAAACCGGTGATCTCCATGCTTATCGGCGCCGCGGCGAAGATCGCGGCAAATGTCGGCCTGCTTTATTTAATCGGCATGCCCGGCACTCCCGTAAGCACGTTCGTCTGCTATCTCACCGCTACCGTGATCAATATTGTATTCATCACGAAATATACGGACCTGAAGCTCAATTTCAAGCGCGTATTCATCCGCCCGTTCATTGCCGGCGTCATCTGCGGAGGCGCGGCGATCGGCTCGCGGCTCCTGTTCGTCAGATTCCTTCCCGGAAAGATCGCTACGATACTCGCCATCCTTTCCGCCGTTTTGGTCTATGTATCGCTGATCTTCTCCGTAAAGGCCATCGAATCCGAGGACGTCGCCCTTCTCCCGAAGGGTGAGAAGATCGCGGGATTCATAAAGAAGATCCGTATTAACACCGTCGCGTCGACCGTGGCGATCTGCCTCTTGATCGGAGCTGTCGGCGGAGCGGGCTTCGGTATCAGCGCCGCAAGATACAAAAACTACATGGCGAGAGCCGAAGCGGCAGGTTCTGCCGGGGAAAAAATATCCGCATACGCCGCCGCAGCGAAGTCAAGACCTTTGTCGAAAGACCCCTACTACGGAATGATAGTATCTATGAGAGATGACGGGATCTTAAACGGGGATGAGGAAGTCATACTCGGCAAACGGCTGTCCTATAGTCTCGCGGATCTGTCGAAGGAGAAATTCTATCCCGATCTCGCCATGAAGGTTGCGGAGCTGTATCTGTCTTCATACGATCCCGCTTCCGGGAAAACCGAAGAGGAAAACGATAAGCTGTATGAGCATTTCCTCACTAAAGTCGCTCAGTGGACGTCCAACAGTTCTCCCGAGGGCAGAGATTACCAGCATACGAAGCTGGCGAATGCGATCCACGACACCGTGACATACCGCCTTGATGAACTGGAAAAATTGAAAAAAGCGGAAGAACAGGGCGGAAAAGACAAGAAAACCGACGCCGGAGCGACCGGGGATGAATCCAAAGAAGCAGTCGGTTACTTCAAAGCGATATACGGGATCGCAAAACAGATCGGCGTCGTGGAACACGACAACGGCGCCGTTATCGGGGCTTGCGGGCTTGCCGTCGATTCCCTTGAGCAAAACGTCGGCAAGTTCCTCGAGGCAGGCGTAAAGAAAGAAGACGTCACGTCTACCTTAGACAGACTGGTCGAGGTGCTGGAGCAGACGGACAGTTCCTCTCTTCCCGGAAAAAAATCCGGGGAAAAGGCGGATTATCTTGCAAGACTGAACGCTTTGAAAATAAAGCTGGACGGAGAATAAGACGATGGATATAAAGGAAGTAAAAAAGGAAATTCTCGCGACGGAACGTCACGATATGGACTCGCTTCTCAGGATCATAGCTTGTCTGAGGGGCGAGGAGGGATGCCCGTGGGACAGGGTGCAGACTCACAAGACCATAAGAGGCGATCTGATCGAGGAGACTTACGAGGTCGTTGAGGCAATAGACAACGACGATCCGGTGCTTCTGCGGGAGGAATTGGGGGATCTGCTCCTTCAGGTGGTGTTTCACGCACAGATCGAAAAAGAGGAGGGAAGATTCGACTTCTCCGACGTCGTCCACCAAATCTGCGAGAAATTGGTCCGTCGCCATCCTCATGTTTTCGGAGAGGTGAAGGCGGAGAACGAAGACAGCGCGCTCGCCTCCTGGGACGCGGCGAAAAAAGTCGAAAAAAACCGGGACGGCGCCAAAGGTACGATGAAAGCCGTTCCTCCGTCGCTTCCTGCTCTGATGAGAGCGAAAAAAGTCGCCAAAGCTGCATTGAAGGACGGATTCGATTTCGGGAGCGAAAAGGAGCTGATCGACCGGATAATCGGGAGACTCACCGATTTGAGGTACTCCGAAAACACAAGCCCCACGGAAGAAAGTGAACTTTTCGGAGACGTTCTTTTCGCGCTTTCAGCCGTTTCCGCGCTCAAAAAAGCAGATTTTGAGGAAATTTTGAATAAAAAAACCACCAATTTTATAGATAACTACACAAATTTGTGAAAAAAACGAAAAAAATTCAGCTTTTCTATTGCTATTTTCACTTAATAGTGCTATACTAAGTCGAAAGCAAAAACCCAAAAAAAATTTAAGAAAAGGAAGTAGAATCATGAATAAGTCACAGCTCGTAAATGCCATCGCTGAAAAGACAGGTCTTACCAAGAAGGCCGCGGAAGCCGCGCTCGCAGCGGTAGTTGACTCCGTTGAATGCGCGCTCGTTAAGGGCGACAAAGTCCAGCTCATCGGATTCGGTACTTTCGGAACAAAGAAGAGAGCCGCAAGAGAAGGCAGAAACCCTGCTACCGGCGCGAAGATCAAAGTTCCCGCATCGAAGGTCGTTACTTTCTCCGCTTCTTCCGCTCTGAAGGCAAAAGTAAACAAGAAATAATTTTTACCACAAGTTATTCGCCCTGCGGGAGGCCGGGATATGCGTCTTGACAAGTTTCTTAAGTTGTCCCGCGTGATCAAACGGCGAACCGTTGCCAATGAAGCGTGCGATAACGAGCACGTGGAGGTCAACGGCAGAACCGCAAGGGCCTCGTATAACGTGAATGTGGGCGACGTTATTAAGATAACCTTCGGGGAGAGAACGGTTGCTATGCGCGTTCTCGACGTGAAGGAGAACGTCTCAAAAGCCGACGCCTCATCACTTTACGAGATTATTGAAAGTTAAATCGGAATATGTATTCTATGCCGCTCATAAGATTATATACCAATATAATTTTTGGAGCGGCATATGAATACCGATTTGAAAACCGAGCATAAAGTGTCACTTGTCTCGAGAGAGTATCTCGAGATGACCGGGATCGGGGAAGTGGAAAGTTATACCGATTCCGCCGTCGTTGCCGTTTCCTCGATGGGAGGCGTGACCGTGGAAGGCGAGGACATCCGTATCGAGAGTTTCAGCTCCGACTCGGGGAAACTTGTGATCCGGGGTAAGATCGACGGTTTTTTCTATTTCGGCGGAGATAAAGGTAAGAAGAAATCATTGTTTTCCGTAATGAGAAGATCATGATTACCGATTATCGGCTTTCCGACCAGTTTAACGCTGTCTTTATTTCGTTCGTTCTTGGGGCGGTCTTCGGAATCGTTTTTGATTTTGTCCGTTTTATCAGAGAATTCACTGGGATCGGGAGACCGCACGGATCTGCCGGAACAAAGGGTCCGCGGACTGCGGCCGGAGTTCTGCGCGGCGTTTTTGCGTTCATTCTCGACCTTTTTGTCTCATTTCTGTTCACGGTAATATTTAACGTGATCAGTTACGTTTATTGTTTTGGCAGACTGAGGGCATATACGCTGATCTCCGCGTTTGCGGGATTTGCCTTGTTCAGACGCTTTCCCGGCCGGTATACGGCGCGTTTCGCGTCAAAGTCCGCAAAGGTTTCCCGAAAAGCCGCAAGGTCGATCCTGAAGACGTTTTCAGCACCGTTCCGGTTCGCTTTGAAAAAGATCGGATTGTGTTTGCGCCGTTTCGATTCATTCGTCCGGCGGAAGCGCGAAGGCGTCAGAAAAAGCCGGTTAACAAAGAAGATAGCGTCGAATCTCGACGTCATTACAGATCTCACAAAGGATATTTCAACTTTACCGTTTATCGTTGCCTGCTCCCGGCCGATTTCCGGAAATGAAAGGACGTGAAAAAAGTGAAAAGCATTTCATCAAACATAATACTGAAGATCGCGATCCTGCTTTTTGCCGTTCTTTGCGTCGTCATAGTGGTGAGAAATCAGCTCAAGGATAACAGCAACAAGCAGGAAAACGCCGAAGTGGTGAACGCGATAAACGAAAAAGAGGCAAGCAATACGGAAAAACAGGAGAAGCTTGATAAGGAAGCGGATCTCGATTACATTATCGAGCTGGCTAAGGAATTCGGGTATTACTCCAGAGATTCCGTTCTGTTCATAAGTAAAAGCAATTGATAATAATTCCCGCCGTCAACGCGGCGGGATGTTTATATGACGGGATAAGAAAGGTTATAAGATGGAAAACAACATTCGTTTTATTGATTCGGATACGGTCTCCTCGACAGTAGCGGATCTTTTTCTGAGCGCGGTGACAGTCCTTCCGGGGGATGTCGAGGGCGACGTCCGGGCTGCCGCGTCGTCTGAAACGTGCGAGACCGGAAGAGAGGTGTTGAAAGTCATTTCCGACAATCTGGACGCGGCGAAGAAATATGGCGTTCCCATCTGTCAGGATACCGGGATGGCCGTTGTTTTCGCCACGATCGGGCGCGACGTCCACGTCACAGGAAAATCTTTTGACGAGGCGGTGAACGAAGGAGTGAGACGGGCGTACGTCGACGGTCTTCTTCGCCTTTCCCTTGTTTCTGATCCTCTCTATGACAGGCGCAACACTAATGACAACACTCCTGCGGTGATTCACACGGAATTCACTTCAGAGGAAGGGCTGCGCGACAGGATAGTCATAACCGCCGTCCCGAAGGGATTCGGAAGCGAAAATATGAGCGCTATCCGGATGATGACGCCGTCCGCCACGGAGGACGACGTAGTGGAGTTCGTCGTTTCCACGGTCAGAAGAGCGGGAGCGAATCCCTGCCCGCCGGTTTACGTCGGCGTCGGTATCGGAGGTGACTTCGAACTTTGCGCTCTGCTCTCAAAAAAGGCGCTCGTGCGTGACGGCCGGTCGTTCGACCCGAGGTACGCCTCTCTGGAGGAAAGACTGAAAGACGAGATCAACAAGCTCGGGATCGGTCCACAGGGGTTCGGCGGTGACGTCACCTGTCTTGGCGTTCGCGTGGAGTATGCGCCGACGCACATCGCCGGGCTGCCGGTCGCGGTAAATATCAACTGTCACGTTGCGCGTCACATGACGGCTGTCATATGAAACGGTGGGAAAGATGAAAATGTATTGTGAAAAGTGCCGTATCGTATTCGAGGGCGAAAAGTGTCCCGAATGCAATAAGAAGGCGAAAAGAGAAGTTGCCCCGGATGACGTGTGTTTTCTCACGGAGCAGGGACAGATCTGGGCCGATATGCTTGCGGACGTACTTGAACAGAACTCCATTCCGTATTACACCAAAGGAGTTTACGGCGCGGGACTGGCAATTAAGATCGGCCCGATGAACGAAAGGTTCAGACTGTATGTTTTTTATCGGGACCTTGAGAGAGCGGGGGAAATAGTCGAAGGGCTTTTTGACGCTCCCGTGGAAAACGACGGCCCTGACGGCGATCCGATTTAAAAATGCTCGCTTTAAAATGCCCGGCGGCGCTTTGCGATCCTCCGGGCTTTCACGTTCTTCTGACGGATTTTCCCCGGTACGCGGCGATTCTTCCTTTTTCTGTTTTGAGTAAGATATGCCCCGGCGGTTCCGGCGGCGACGATCCCAATAAGGAGCAGTGAAGTGAGCCAAGCCGACCGTCCTCCGCTGCTTTTTATCCTGATTCCCGCAAGGAAAACGAGCAGACAGTACGCCCCTCCGGATAATGTTCCGGATAGCGGACCGGCTCCGAGCAGTCTGCCGCAAAAGGCGCCTCCCGCAAACGCCCCCGCGTACAGTGCGCCCAGTGCGAAGGGAGCCGCCAGCTCTCTCGGATCGGCTGCGGAACGCAGCCCCATGGCAAAGATGAAAAGTAAAAACAGCGACGTTAACGCGGAGACGGCAAGCGATCCGATAACGCGCAGGACGGCGCGGCCGCCCGACAGTCTTGTTTCTTCCATAGAAAAATCCTCCGAAAAGATATTCACTCAATATCTATTCGGAGGATGATTTTTTATTCGCACGAGATCACTTTGCGTCTTCCGCGCGCACGTCCACGTTGCGGACAGCGCTTTTGAGGATACGGATACGAACCTTGTCACGTCCGGTTTCAAGAAGCAGAGTTTCTTCCTTTATCGAAACGATTTTTCCGATGATCCCGCCGATGGTGGTTATCTCGTCTCCCACTTTCAGATTATCCCTCATGGCTTTCGTTTCTTTTTCCTGCTTCTTCTGAGGTCTGTACATAAAGAAGTAAAACAGGGCGATCATGGCGACGATCATAACGACGGTCGTAATGGTACCGGCAGCTCCTCCGGTCAAAAAATGGAACATTTTCTTTCGTTTCCTTTCGGTATGTTTTTCTTGTTTTGCTTTATTATAACTTATCCGGCCCGTTTTTTCAACAGTAAACTTGCACAAAGCGTTAAAATGTTTCGTTCCGGAATCGGAAAAAACTGCCTTTTTCCCGAAACTGCGACGCGTTTGCCGAGCGGAGGCGCCGTCCTTGGTTGTTCGTCGCGTTACTGTGGCGTAGCTGTTCCGGAAAAGAACAAAGGTGATAGAAAAATGAAGGAAAAACCGCAGGTTTTTCACGTTGTGAAAATGAACCCTACGGTTTTTTCGTTTTCTTCGATTTGGCCGGGGAATGCTATTTCCCGCGACCGGTCCGGCAGCTCACTCCCTCAGTTTCTTACGCTTTCGCGGGATCTGAACAGCAGAGAAATACACCAGAGTCCGGCAAGTCCGACGAGAGTGTAGATCACTCTTGCAAGAACCGCGTCCTGGCCTCCGCAGATCCAGGAAACGATGTCGAATTTGAAGAGCCCCACGGATCCCCAGTTGATCGATCCGATGATGACCAGAATGAGAGATATCCTATCAAGTATCATAATCAATACCTTTCCTTTCGTTACGCTGATTCCCTACAACGTTATTCTGCGCTGCGGGCGTTGATGTTAAACCGTAAATTTCGGGAAATATCGGGAAATCCTTCCTGCAAGTCCGTGTCAGATCGCGATTTGCGTTCATATAATGGAACAGTACGTCCCGACGGGGACTTTGATCTTTTCTCCGGGAGTTTGCCATGCTTGATATCCTGATAACCGTATTCACATGCGTTTCATTCTATCTTCTCAGCGCTTCCGGCGGAAACGGATTTCCGCCTCCTCTGGGGAGAGAAGAGGAAAAAAAGCTGTTTGAGCTTGCGGGAAACGGAGACCGTGAAGCCCGCGCAAGGCTCATTACTCACAATCTGCGTCTTGTCGCTCACATAGTGAGAAAATACTATCAGTCGTCACCGAATCAGGATGATCTTATATCTATCGGCACTATCGGACTGATAAAGTCCGTCGATTCATTCAACAGCGCGAACGGCGCGAGATTTGCGACGTACGCAGCCCGGTGCATACAAAATGAAATACTTATGTATTTCAGGTCCCGAAAAAAACTCGGTGCGGAGGTGTCGCTCGGTGACGTGATCGAAACAGATAAAGAAGGAAATCCGCTGACCTATATCGACGTTATAAAGGTTGACGACACGATAGCGGACGATCTGGACGCAAAGTTCAAAATCATGAAAGTGGCCGAGTACATAAAGACCGCGCTGACGGACCGCGAAAGGGAGATAATCGTTTTGCGTTACGGGCTCGGATCGGAAGGACCGGTCACTCAGAGGTGTGTGGCCGAAAAACTGGGGATCTCGAGATCCTACGTAAGCAGGATCGAAAAATCCGCTCTCGAAAAACTGAGGCGCAAGCTGGGTTGAAAGGCGAAAAACGGATCCCGCACGGCCATGCCGGGAGAACGTGACCTGCAGTCCGGAGAAGCGAAGCCGCGCGCTGTCTTCGCTTCTCCGCCGCACATCTATATCATCGAACGGTTCCGGAGCCGTTCTTTTTTTACTATTTGCAGGTAATCGACTTTCATACTGACAATTTTATCATCCGCCATTCCTGAGGCGCATTTGTACGCAAAATGATTTTTTTTAAAAAAAGTATTGACAACCTGGTTGACGGGTGCTATAATCTTTGCGAAAAGGAAGCAGAACGATCTCCGTTCTCACCGTACCGCCGTGGCGCGTACGGTCAATACAGACGGCTCTTTGCGGGCTTTTTGTTGTGCGGGGATTCTGTTCCGGCACGTTTTTTTATTATTTCATGGGGGTGGATAAATCATCAGCGCAAAAGAACTTCATATCAACGACGACATAAGAGAAAAAGAGGTGCGTATGCTCGACGAGAACGGCGAGCAGCTCGGCATTATGGATCTTGATTCCGCAAAGAAGTACGCTTACGACCGGGATCTGGACATCGTGCTGATCGCGCCGCAGGCCAAGCCGCCCGTTTGCCGTGCGATGGATTACGGAAAATTCCGTTACGAGCAGGACAAAAAGGAACGCGAGGCAAAGAAAAAGCAACAGATCGTCGAACTGAAGGAGGTCCAGCTTTCATGCCGGATCGACAAGCATGACTTCGACACCAAGGCGGGCAGAGCAAAAAAGTTTCTTGACAGCGGCAACAAGGTTCGTGTGAGCCTCAGGTTCAAGGGACGTGAGATCGCCCATCCCGAGATCGGTGAAGAGATGCTTGAACGATTTGCCGAGGCGGTATCGGAATCGGGTTCCGTTGAGAAGAAGCCGAAACTCGAGGGCCGTCAGATGATTATGTTCATTTCACCTTTGAAGAAATAATTCCCCGAGGCCTGGGGCTTTGGAAAAGAACAATCACGTGCTGCCGCTCAGCGGCTCACTGCTTATTGAAAGGACAAACAAAATGGGAAAAATCAAGACACACAAGGCGTCGGCTAAAAGAGTCCACGTTACCGCTACCGGAAAGATCAAGGTCTTTCACGGCGAACACAGACACAATCTCGGACAGAAGACGCAGAAGAGAAAGAGACATCTCCGCAGCGGACAGATCCTCAGCCCCGCGATGACTGCCAACTACAAGCGGCTCGTCGGTAAGGACTGAAAAAGAATAACGTCAAGGAAAGGAATAACTGAAAATGGCAAGAGTAAAAGGCGCGCTCATGACGCGTAAAAGAAGAAATAGAGTTCTGAAAGCCGCAAAGGGTTACTGGGGATCAAAGAGCAAGCACTTCAAGATGGCGAAGCAGGCCGTCATGAAGAGCGGAAACTACGCTTATATCGGACGTAAGCAGAAGAAGAGAGATTTCCGCGCGCTGTGGATCACACGTATCTCCGCGCAGGCAAAGGTCTGCGGTATCAACTATTCTCAGCTCATGCACGGGCTGAAGCTGGCCGGCATAGATCTGAACCGTAAGATGCTCTCTGAGATCGCAGTGGCCGACAAGGACGCGTTTGCGGCGATCGTCGAGAAGGCAAAGGCAGCTTTATAAGTCAAAATCAGGGTGTTGCACGCACGCGCAACACCTTTTGACATATTATATCGGATTTCGTTATGGATGAAAAAGTGACATACCGCGGTATATCCGGAAGACTTGTGACGTCCAGATCGAACAGGGAACTGATACTGACGTCGAAACTCTCGGACGGCAAATACCGGCGGGAGACCGGAGCTTTTCTCCTTGAAGGGGAAAAGCTGTTTGAAGAGACCTTCCTTTTCGGCAGGCTGAAGCGCGTTTTCCTGCGTCGAGACAGTGTCGACGACCTGTCAGAGAGGACGGTAGGCTATCTTTCGGACCGGTCCCTCGCGGAAAAGATCGTGTTTCTGTCAGACCCCGCTTTCGACAAGATAACTACGGAGAGATCTCCGGAAGGGATCGTTTGCGTTTCTTCATTCCCGGAGAAGTTCGTGAGATCCTCCCCCGACGGCGCGGTAACCCTGTCGAGAGGAAAGAGTACGCTGATGCTTGATTCAGTACGGGACCCCGGGAACGTCGGGACGATCCTCCGTTCCGCCGCGGCTTTCGGCGTCGAAAATGTGGTTCTTCTCTCATGCGCCGATCCCCTGAGTCCGCGGGCGCTCAGAGCTTCTATGGGAGCGGTTTTCCGGATCGGGCTGACTGAGATCACGGACGGCGTTGCCTTCGGACGGTTGATACGGGAAGAAGGCAGACGTCTTGTCTGTACTTCTCTCACGGACGACGCAAAGACCCTCGGCCGGGATGAGCTCCGTCCAGACGACGTCGTGGTCATAGGCAACGAGGGCCGCGGTATCTCGGAGGAGATCTTCCGCGAGGCGTCGATGAATCTGACCATACCCATGACGGAAACGTGCGAGAGCCTCAACGCGTCGGCGGCAGCGGCAGTGATCCTTTGGGAGTACTCAAAGCTGCGGGATAAACGACAATAATAACCGGACGGTGAATATAATTGAAAGATGATAGGCTATACTGGGTCTGGCTTGCTGAAAGCGCGGGGAAATGCAGCGCTCTCGCGGTCAAGCTCATCAATATTTTCGGCAGCGCCGGAAAGCTCTATTCGGTATCTCCCGACGCGATAAATGAAAAAGACACTCCTTCTCTCACAAAGCAGGAGATCGAAAAGGCGCGGCGGATTCTTGCTTCAAAGAGTCTCTCCGTTGCGGAGGAGATCGCCGCAAAAGCAGAGGCGCACGGTCAGCGGATCGTTACGCCTTCCGACGGAGATTTTCCGAAAAGTCTGCTCAATCTGCGCGACGCGCCCATGGCGCTCTACGTTCTCGGGAAGATGCCGCGATTTGACCGCGATCTGTCGGTTTCCGTTGTCGGAACAAGAAAGATGACGGACTACGGCAGGGATGCAGCGTTTTCCATCGGATACGGTCTCGGCGCCGGCGGAGCGATCGTCGTCAGCGGAATGGCTCTCGGAGCCGATTCCATGGCAATGACAGGTGCGATCATGGCCGGCGGAGCTACGGTGGCCGTTCTCGGCGGAGGCGCCGACGTAATTTACCCTAAGGATCACAAGGATCTTTACTACACCATACTGAAGAGCGGGTGCGTCATTTCCGAATATCCGCCGGAAACTCCGATATTCGGAGGGCAGTTCCCGGTGAGGAACAGAATAATCAGCGGTCTTTCTCCCGCAACTGTGGTAGTCGAAGCGGACGAAGGAAGCGGCGCGCTCATTACGGCGCGTCACGCCGCTTATCAGGGCAGGACGGTCTTTGCCGTGCCGGGAAGGATCGGTACTTTCGGCTCACAGGGGACGAACGGTCTGCTAAAGGAGGGCGCTCTCATCGCAACGTCGGCAGAGGATATTCTTTCCGAATACGAGTTTACTTTTCCGAGATCGGTCAGTATAAAAGCCGCCCGCGCGGCGCTCAAAGACGTAGACATGAGCACATACGCCGCTGAATCCATGGAACGCCTTCGCGTCATGGCAAGGGGAAGGAACAATTACTACGGAACGAGCGTCTACGGCGGCAAGGGACACGGGCCGAAGAAAGAAAAAAGTGACTCCGCCGAAAACGTCAAACTGGGCGACGAGGCTCCGGAAACTCCGGGATTCGTCAAAGTAAAGAGGGATCCTCCTCCTCCGGAGGACGGTTCGCCGAGACGGATCGACTTCGATATGCTCGACGAGATCAATATGAGGGTCTACGAACTTATGACTCCCGACGTACCGGTTGCGCCGGACGAACTGGTGAGACCGGATCTCCCCATCAGCGACGTGCTGAGTTCTCTGTCTCTCCTTGAGATCGCAGGGGCGGTGGAAGCAGGAGCGGGAGGATATTTCCTTCGCAGGAGTTCCGACGGCGACGACGGTATAACCTCGCTGACGGAAGAATGAATACCCGCGGAATAATTGATTCATACTTCGAAAAAAAACAGAAAATGAAAGGTATAAGTCAGGATGCAGAATCTTGTAATAGTTGAGTCGCCTGCAAAGGCGCACACCATAAAGAGTTATCTCGGATCGGGTTACAAAGTAGTGGCGTCTAAAGGTCACGTCCGCGATTTGCCCAAATCGACTCTCGGTATCGACGTGGACAACGGATTTGAGGCGCATTATATCAACATCAGAGGCAAGGGAGACCTTATAAAAGACCTGAAAAAAGACGCAAAAAACGCGGATAAGATTTTCCTTGCGACCGACCCTGACCGAGAGGGAGAGGCGATCTCCTGGCATCTTGCGGCCGCGCTGGAGATCCCGGAAGGAAAATCCAAAAGGATCACGTTCAACGAGATCACGAAAACAGCGGTCAAGGAAGCGATCAAGAAACCCAGAAACATCGATATGGACCTTGTCAACGCACAGCAGGCGCGACGTATCGTGGACCGCATCGTGGGCTATAAGCTGAGCCCGTTCCTCTGGAAGACCGTCAGAAGCGGTCTTTCCGCCGGACGCGTCCAGTCTGTCGCCACAAGGATCATCGTCGAGAGAGAAAACGAGATCAGGAACTTCGACCCGAAGGAATACTGGACGGTGGAGGCCCACCTGACGACTCCCAAGGGCAAGACTTTCCGCGCTTCCTACTTCGGAATGGCAAGCGACGACGTGAAAAGGGAGCTTCACACCGGCGCAGAGGCGGCAGAGATCGCCCGCGCCGCTGAGACTAATCCCTTCATAGTACGCGACGTCAAAAAAGGCAGAAAGATCAAAAATCCCGCTCCTCCTTTTACTACGTCCACCCTCCAGCAGGAGGCGTCCCGGAAATTGAACTTCCAGTCTCAGCGGACCATGCGCGTGGCTCAGGAGCTTTACGAAGGTATCAACCTCGGTGCGGCTCTCGGCGGAACGCAGGGACTTATCACCTATATGAGAACGGACAGCCTCCGCGTTGCGGACGAGGCCAGAGACAGTGCAAGAGCGTATATTACGGAAAAATTCGGTCCGGAGTTCTACCCCGAAAAGCCGAGGATCTACAAATCAAGATCCAATTCCCAGGACGCTCACGAAGCGGTCAGACCGTCGAACCCCGCTCTTGATCCCACGGCTGTTAAGGGGTTCCTCAGCTCCGATCAGTATAAACTCTATCGCCTTATCTGGAACAGATTCATGGCCAGTCAGATGGCGGGAGCGGAACTTTCCACGGCTCAAACAGACATCGTCTGCGGAGAATATCTCTACCGTGCCAGCGGATATTCCGTGAAATTCGCCGGTTTTATGTCACTCTACGAGGAATCGACGGACGAAGAGGAGAACGAAGAAAACACCAAGCTGCCCTCCCTTACCCAGGGCGAGACGCTAATCGCGGGCGCGGTGACTCCGAATCAGCACTTTACCGAGCCTCCCGCAAGGTATACCGAGGCGTCGCTCATCAAATTCCTCGAGGAAAAAGGTATAGGACGTCCCAGCACCTATACTCCCATCATCACGATCATCCTGTCGAGGGGTTACGTGGAGAGAGACGGAAAGTCTCTGAAACCCACTCCGCTTGGCGAGGTCATTACCAAAATCATGGTGGAGAAATTCCCCGACATCGTCGACTATAAGTTCACCGCCTCCATGGAAGACAAACTTGACGGTGTGGAGCACGGCTCCGTACCCATGCTCACCGTGCTCGACGATTTCTACGCCGATTTCAGCAAGGAACTTGAAGAGGCCCGGAACACTCTCAGCCGCGGTGATATCGAGATCCCCGTTGAGGAGACCGACATAATCTGCGATAAATGCGGCGCAAAAATGATCGTAAAAGAAGGAAGATTCGGCAAGTTTGCCGCATGTCCCAACTATCCGAAATGTAAGAACACACAGCCGCTTTATAAGAAGAAACCCGCGGCGCCGAAGGAGACGCCCAAGACCGAATCCGGGATGAAATGCGACAAGTGCGGCGCGGATATGGTCCTCAGGAACGGCCGCTACGGCAACTTCTGGGCCTGCTCCCGTTATCCCGAGTGCAAGAATACCAAACAGATCACCAAAGGTACCGGGGTCAAGTGTCCGGATTGCGGCTCGGAGATAGTCATAAAGTACGGCAAGAGCAGAAAAATGTTCTACAGCTGTGAGAAATATCCCGAGTGCAAGTTCTCATCGTGGGATATGCCCACAAATGAAAAATGCCCGGTCTGCGGCGACATGCTCCTGAGGAAAAAAGGCAGAAATCAGCTTGTCTGCAGGAACGAGAAGTGTGGCTTTAAGACCGCAGACACCGAAAAACAAAAAGAAGTACAGGAATGAGACCTGAAAAGGGAATCACCGTGATCGGAGCGGGACTTGCCGGCTGCGAGGCCGCCGCACAGGCGGCGAGACTCGGCGTCCCGGTGACTTTGATCGAAATGAAGCCGGAAAAGAAGACTCCGGCGCATAAATCCGATAAATTCTGCGAGCTCGTATGCTCAAACTCCCTCCGCTCGTCGGAGGTGACAAACGCCGCGGGACTGCTGAAAGAGGAACTGCGGCGTATGGGATCCCTCGTCATTGAGGCCTGCGACAGCACCCGCGTTTCCGCCGGAGGCGCGCTTGCTGTGGACCGTGAACTGTTTTCGGATTACGTTACCCGCCGAGTAAGGGAACATCCCTTGATCGACGTGGTATCACGAGAGGTGACCGGGATCCCGAAAGAGGGGATCACCGTTATCGCTACCGGTCCGCTCACGTCCGACGCCCTGGCGGAAGATATCGTCCGTTACCGCGGCGCGGGAGGACTCTGGTTTTACGACGCGGCCGCGCCCATCGTGTCTTTCGATTCCGTCGATATGAGCCGCGCGTTCTTCGCTTCCCGCTACGGGAGAGGGACGCCGGACTATATCAACTGTCCCATGACCGAGGAAGAGTACCGCGCGTTTTACCGGGAACTGCTCAACGCGCAGACCGCTGAGCTCCACGATTTCGAGAGCAGTGATCTCCGCGTGTTCGAGGGATGTATGCCCGTTGAGGTCATGGCACAGAGAGGTGAAGATACGCTGCGGTTCGGTCCCATGAAGCCCGTGGGGATCAAAAATCCCGAAACGGGTGAATCGTACTACGCAGTTGTCCAACTCAGACGGGAAAATGAGGAAGGTACCATGTTCAATATCGTGGGATTCCAGACTCACCTGACTTTCCCGGAACAGAGGCGCGTTTTCGGTATGATCCCGGGACTCGAAAACGCCGAATTTCTCCGCTACGGAGTCATGCACCGCAACACTTTTCTTAAGTCCCCCGGATTCCTTGATACCGATTACTCGGTAAGAGATGACAACAGACTGTTTTTCGCAGGACAGATGACGGGAGTCGAAGGATACGTGGAGTCCGCGGCGTCGGGATTTGTAGCCGGCCTCTCCGCGGCGCTGAGAGCACGCGGCGAAGAGCCGGTACGGTTTCCGGCAACGACGGTCATCGGTGCTATGAGCCGTTACGTCTCATACGGCGGACAGGGCGAGTTTCAGCCGATGAATGCAAACTTCGGCGTTGTCGCGCCGCTTGAAAAGAAAGTCCGCGGCGGCAAACGTGTGAGAAACGAAGCACTGGCGAAGCGCTCCCTTGAGGAAACGGACCGGCTCGCCGGAATTATCCGGGCGCTTGCGGAAGAATAACAGATCACAGATCGAAGGAGGTGTCTCCGTGAAGATTATTATTGACGCCATGGGCGGCGATAACGCGCCGGAAGAGATAGTAAAAGCAGTCTCGGAGGCGTCTCGCACATTAGATGCGGATCTCGTCGTCACCGGCGATGAGAATGAGATCAAAAAATATCTTGAGCTGTACGGCGTAGACTTGTCAAGGATAGAGGTCGTCCATACCGAGACCGCGATAACCATGGAGGACGATCCTCTCTCGGCTGTAAAAGGGAAAAAGGACTCTTCCATGAGCGTGGGGCTCAGACTCCTTAGTGACGGAGGCGACGCCTTCGTCAGCGCCGGGAATACAGGCGCGCTGTTTGTCGGCTCGTCTCTTACCGTCCGTAACGTAAAAGGCATCAAACGCGCCGCCATAGGCGCGATCCTTCCGTTCGAACGTCCGATGCTTCTGCTGGACAGCGGAGCTAACGTCACCGCTCTTTCCGAATACCTGATCCAATGGGCGATCCTCGGCTCCGTTTATATGGAGAGCGTAATGGGCGTTCCGTCGCCGAAGGTCGGCCTGCTGAACAACGGCGTCGAGGAGCACAAGGGCACTCCGATTTTGGTCGAGACGCACGGAATGCTTAAAGAAACGGACTGCGTCAACTTTATCGGAAACGTGGAGGCGAGGGATATTCCGTACGGACCATGCGATGTGATAGTCACCGACGGTTTTACCGGAAACGTCACGCTGAAGCTCGCTGAGGGAGTCGCAACTTTCCTCTTCAAAACCCTCAAGGAAACTCTGTCGGAAAACAAAGCTTCAAAGATGTTCGCTCTTCCTTTCAAGAAAAAACTGAGAGGGCTCAGGACCAGATTCGATGCGTCGGAATACGGCGGCGCGCCTATACTGGGACTTCGTAAGCCGGTCGTCAAGGCGCACGGCAGTTCTGACTCAAGAGCGTTTCTTAACGCGATAAAACAGGCCGAAAAGTTTGCGCGTTCGGGGTTCACCGACAGGATCTCAGGGATCGCGGAGTCGGCTCAAATCGAAAACGATGTGAAGAAAGAAGGGAAAAACGATGAGCGGTAATATATCGTCTCCCGACGCACTCGAAAAGAGGATCGGCTATACGTTCAGAGATAAATCGCTTCTTAAAACGGCGCTCACGCACTCATCGTTTACCAACGAGAGAAAAGCGAGGGGCGAGGACCTGGAATGTAACGAGCGGCTTGAATTCCTCGGGGATTCCGTTTTGTCCGTTGTCACCAGCGCCCACATTTTTAATGAATATACCGACCTGCAGGAAGGGGATCTGACCAAGATCCGTGCTGCCGTGGTCTGTGAGAAAGCTCTGTCCAAATACGCCGCGGAGATCGAGCTCGGCAAATACATGTACCTTGGCAGGGGCGAGGATATGAACAACGGCCGTGAGAGAGCGTCCATCACATCCGACGCGTTCGAGGCGCTCCTTGCCGCCGTATTCATCGATTCCGGAAACAACGTGGAACCCGTCAGAAAGTTCGTTCTTCCGTTTATCGACGCAGAGATCGAACATATCAGGAGCGGAGGCGCGTTTGAAGACTACAAGACCGCACTCCAGCAGATCATCCAGCAGGCGAGCTCTGAAAAACTGGAGTACGTTCTGGTAGGCGAATCGGGTCCCGATCATGACAAGATATTCGAGATCGAGGCGCGGCTCAACAGCAACGTCATCGGCCACGGAAAGGCCAGATCCAAAAGAGAAGCCGAACAGATCGCCGCCAAAGAGGCCCTTCAGCTGTTCGGAGAGAAATAATATATGGGGTGCGATGTGAGACATATAAATATTCCCGTGTTCGTACCCCATCTCGGATGCCCGAATAAGTGCGTTTTCTGCGATCAGCGCGCTATCTCGGGCATAAGTTATTTTTCGGAGAACGACGCGCGGGCAGTGATAGACGGATACCTTGCCACGGTAAAAGACGGAGACGAGTGCGAGATCGCCTTTTTCGGCGGTTCCTTCACCGGAATCGACCGTGATCTGATGATCCGTTTGCTTGATCTTGCCGAGGGATACGTTCGGAAAGGACGTGTTTGCGGGATCAGAATGTCGACGAGACCGGATTATATCGATCCGGAAATCATCGGAATACTTCAGAACTATACGATCAGCGCGGTGGAACTAGGTGTCCAGTCGATGAACGACCGTGTGCTTGAAATATCAGGAAGAGGCCACACCGCCGCGGACACCGGACGATCGGCTGCGCTCTTGCGCGGTGCCGGCATCCCGTTCGTTGGGCAGATGATGGTGGGACTCCCCGGTTCCGCTTCGGAAGACGAGGTCAAATGCGCGGAGATGATCTGTGCGCTGGGAGCGGTGGGAAGCCGTATCTACCCGACGCTGGTCTTCAAAAACACGGAGCTTCACGAAATGATGGACAGAGGGGAGTACGTGCCCCTCACGGTCGATGAAGCGGTATCGCGATCCGCGGATGTTTTATCTGTTTTCCTTGATAACGGAGTTAAATGCCTCCGTATCGGCCTTTGCGACACGGACAGACTGTCCGGGGAGGGCGATTTTGTCGCCGGACCGCGCCATCCGGCAATGGGGGAGCTTGTGAAAAGCGAGATCTACCTGCGAAGGATTACACGCGAGCTCGACACTCTTGAAAAAGATGGAAAACTGACAGGTTCCCTGGAAATTTCCGTTCCTAAGGGAGACCTTTCCGCCGCCGTGGGTCATAAAGGACGCAACAGGACGGAAATATTGACCCGATACCCCGTAAATAGTATTGTTTTTCTTGAAAAATCCTCTATTTTGTGGTATAATTTCAAAATAAGGCATATATAGCGGAACGGCGCGGCTGAAGGCGTCGCCGCGGCGGTCCCCGGCGGGGACTCAAAACAAAGAAACGGAGGACGTCCACTTGTATCTGAAATCGCTTGAGGTCCACGGATTCAAATCCTTTCCGGATAAGACTGTACTGAACTTCAACCCGGGCACCACCATCATCGTCGGCCCCAACGGGAGCGGAAAATCGAATATCACCGACGCCATGCGCTGGGTGCTGGGCGAACTTTCATCGAAGAACCTCAGGGGAAGCAAGATGGAGGACGTCATCTTCTCCGGCGCCGACGGCGTGCGCCCCATGGGATACGCCGAGGTGTCCGTTACCTTCGACAACAGCGGTAAAGAGAAGACCATAAACAGTGAGTACGACGAGATCACCGTCACAAGGCGTTATTACCGCGCCGGCGACAGCGAATATTATATAAACAGAAAACAGGTCCGTCTGCGCGATATTTACGAGCTCTTCATGAATACCGGCGTGGGCCGCGAGGGTTATTCCATTATAGGGCAGGGCAAGATCGCGGAGATCATTTCGAAGAAGAGCGAGGACAGACGCTCGATCTTCGAAGAGAGCGCCGGGATCAGCAAATACCGCTACCGCAAGCAGGAATCACAGAAGAAACTAGCCGAGACCGAGGCAAACATGGAGCGCGTGTCCGATATTCAGACCGAGGTGGAGAGCCGTCTCGGTCCGCTGGAACGCGATTCGAAAAAGGCGAGAAGATATCTCGAACTTTACGATGAAAAAAAGCGACTGGATGTGTCACTCTGGCTTTACGATATGAAAGGATCCAGAGAGGAACTGGAAAAGACCGAGACCGATACGGAAATGTCGTCTCACGAGCTGGAGATCGCCGAGGACACGCTTAGGACCGTGGAGACGCAGATCGAGCGCCGGTACGATCAGTCGAGGGAGAACAAAGAGGCGTCCCAGAGAAATCTCGCCGCGATCGGTGAAAAGAGAGAAAACGCATCGAAACTTGAAAACGACGCCAGACTGCTTGAAAACGATTCCTTCCACGCCCGGGAGAAGCGAGCGGACGAGGAAGAGATGATCCGCACGGCGGAAGCTGCCATCGAGACGGAAAAAAAGAGGGCGGATGAGTTGACCGCCGAACTCGGTAACATAAAATCTGCGATAACAGCATCGCGCGAGAATGAGAAAAAGATCTCCGACGAACGGGACGGATACATAAGATCAAGAGACGAAAAGGACAAGATCATCGCCGATCTGTTTGAAGAAAGACAAAGGGTCGAGGCGGAGATAGGAGACCTTTCCGTCCGTCTTAACGTTATGAAAAATACCGTCTCCTCGCGTTCCGAACAGAAGGCGGAGACTGAACGGCAGATAGAACAGTACAGGGAACAGCTTGCCGGGCTTGAAAAATCATACTCGGAAACCAAAGGGACCGTGGAAAGATACGACGGTCAGATCGTCGGGGAAAAGAGCAACCTCGAAAAGGTAACGGAGAAACTCGCAAAGGTCACTGAAGATCTCGCCGTCGCCACAAGAGAAAGAGTTTCGAGATCTGCCTCCGTCGACTCACTCGAGAGCCGCGTCACTGCCCTCGAGAGAATGACGGAACACTTTGACGGTTACAATAACAGCGTCCGTTTCGTAATGAATGAAGCGAAGGAAGGACGGCTTTACGGCATCCACGGACCGCTGTCGAAGATAATCAGGGTCAAAAACGAGCATTCCGTTGCAGTTGAGACGGCCCTGGGTCCCGCTTTGCAGAATATCGTCACCTCCGACGAGGAGGCCGCTAAGGCGGCTATCCGCGCTTTGAAGAACGCAAACGCCGGAAGGGCGACTTTCTATCCCATAACCACAGTCAAAGGGACGACGAGAAATCAGGAAACCGAAAGCGCGGTCGGCAGCCGTGGATTTATCGGTTTTGCCGACGAACTTGTCACGTGCGAACCAAAGTACCGCGACATCATCAGTTCCGTGCTCGGCCGCGTCACCGTGTTCGATAACATAGATAACGCGTCCGACATGGCGCGCGTTCGCGGATTTAAGGTCCGCGCCGTCACGCTCGACGGTCAGCAGATCAACGTGGGAGGATCCTTCACCGGAGGAAGCGTGCGCCGCGACAGCGGGATCCTCACCAGAGACTCGCAGATCGAATCGTTGAAAAAGGAACTCGATTCCGAGAAAAAACTTCTCGACAAGGCTGCCGTAGACGAGAACGACCTTGAAACTGAACGTTCAAAACTTGCTTTGGAGCGCGTCGACAGAGAAGAGAAGATCCGTCTGCTCGAATCTCTCGGTTCGGCTGAAAAGACGCAGCTAGGCGAGATCGAGGCAAAACTTGAATTTACGAAGAGCGTTGTCGAAAAGCTTACGGGAGACATCGACGATTCAGACGGGAACAAGGAAGAAAATGAGGCGCAGATCGCCGAACTTCAGAAACAAATAGACAAAAAGTCCGCGGTGGTCTCACTCATCAATGCGGAGCGCGCTGAGCGCGCCGGAGAACGGGGAGATTTCGATCTCAGCGCGGAGGAAGCGGCTGAAAGACTGTCTGCCGCACGGATCGAGACTGCCCGGCTCGAAAAGGATCTTGAAAATACGGAAACCGCGTTAAATGAATCCGGAGTCAGGGTCGAAGAACGCGAAGATGAGATAAAACACCGCAGGGAAGAGATCGAAAACCTGAAGAAACAGATCGCGTCCGCGGCCGACCGCTCAAAGGAACTTATGGGAGAGACCGAGAAATCCGACGCCGAACTCCATCAGCTCGAAGAAAAACAGCGGGAACTTGAAGCGGAGGGCGATAAGCTGGAAGGGGAGATCGCCGAACTGCGCAAAAAAGAGAAAGAGCTGACGTCGAAAAAGGAGCTCGTCTTCGTCGCTCACACCAAAAACGAGAACAAGCTGGAAAAACTTCGCGAAAATATCGACAAGATGACCGCCCGACTCTGGGACGAGTACGAGCTGACCTTCAGCGGCGCTGTGGAGCTGGAAAATACTGAAGGATGGGAGTCCGTCGATGAGACAAACAGAAGGAGGATCGGCGCCAGATTCAACGAACTGCGCACCGAGATCAAATCTCTCGGCAACGTGAACGTCGGCGCGATCGAGGAATACGCCCAGACAAAGGAGAGATACGATAATATCAAGCGCCAGATGGACGACCTCGTTTCGTCCCGCGCCGAACTGGAAGGTATCATATCGTCAATTGAGGACGATATGAAGAGACTGTTCACCGAGGCGTTCCGCGCTATCAGCAAGAACTTCACCGAGGTCTTCCGCGATCTGTTCGGAGGAGGCAACGCCGAGCTGTCGCTCACAGATCCCGAGGACGTCCTGGGGAGCGGCATCGAGATCAGCGCCGCGCCTCCCGGAAAGACTATCAAGCATCTGAGTCTTCTGTCCGGCGGCGAGCAGGCGTTCATCGCAATCGCGCTGATGTTCGCGCTTATAAAATTCAACCCGTCGCCCTTCTGCATTTTCGACGAGATCGAAGCGGCGCTTGACGAGGTAAACGTCACGAGATTTGCCAACTACGTTAAGCGATTCTCACACGATATGCAGATCATCATGATCACGCACCGCCGGGGCACCATGGACGTGGCTGACACACTGTACGGCGTGACCATGCCCCGCAAGGGCATATCGAAGGTGTTTACCCTCGATATTAACAACACTCTGGAAAACGAAAAATTCGTCGGCTGACGGCCGGCGGGGAAGGCCTCGTTGAGAGGAACTGAACTGTATGGCATTTTTTGACAAACTGAAAAAGGGACTGCGCAAAACCAAGGAAGCGGTCATGAACCGTGTGGACGACGTGATCAAGGCGTTCCGCCGCGTGGACGAGGATCTGCTTGAAGAACTTGAGGAGATCATGATCTGCGCCGACATGGGTATGGAGACCGCCGAGGAGATAATCGACGAGCTTCGGGAAAAGATCAAAGAGGAAAAGATAACCGAGCCAGAGGCGGTGAGGGACGCGCTTTGCTCGATCCTCCGCGACCACGTCGGTGAGGGCGGCGACCTTATTCTGGACACCGTACCGTCCGTTATTCTCGTGATCGGTGTCAACGGCGTCGGCAAGACCACCTCCATCGGAAAGATTGCTCATAACCTCAAATCACGCGGTAAAAAAGTGGTCGTCGCCGCGGCGGACACGTTTCGCGCCGCCGCTATCGAACAGCTTGCGATCTGGTGCGACAGAGCGGGAGTCGACCTCATAAGACAGAGCGAGGGTTCCGATCCCGCATCCGTCGTTTACGATGCCATCGCCGCCTCGAAAAAGAGAGGCGCCGACGTGCTTATAGTCGACACCGCCGGGCGGCTCCATAATAAGAAAAACCTGATGGACGAACTATCCAAGATCGACCGCGTCATCGGCCGTGAACTGCCCGGCGCGTCACGGGAGACTCTTCTCGTGCTCGACGCCACCACGGGACAGAACGCAATCGAACAGGCGAAGGAATTCAAGAAAGCCGCCGACATTACTGGCCTTGTGCTGACGAAGCTGGACGGCACAGCCAAGGGGGGCGCGGTATTTGCCATCAAAAATACCGTTGATCTCCCCGTGAAATTCATAGGCGTTGGCGAACAGATCGACGACATGGAACCCTTCGACGCGGATATGTTTGTCCGTGCGCTGCTTGAAATGGAGGACGAGGCATGACAGACGTGGTTCTCGCCACTCACAACGAACACAAGGCGAAGGAATTCCGTGAGATATTCGGTTCCGTTTGTCCCGACGTCCGGATACTTACGCTGTCCGATATCGGTCATAACGAAGAGATTGAGGAGAACGGTGCGACGTTTGAGGAAAACGCCATAATCAAAGCGTCCGTTCCCGCATCTTTCGGCTATATAGGTATCGCCGACGATTCCGGACTCGCAGTGGATTTTCTCGGAGGCGATCCCGGCGTCCATTCCGCAAGATACGCGGGCGAAGGATGCGATTCGGCGGCATGCCGTGAGAAACTTCTGCGTGTCATGACCGGCGTGCCGGAAAACGAACGCGGCGCGGGGTTCGTCTGCGTTATGGCTCTGTGCCTGCCGGACGGGAGCGACATTTCGGTTCCGTACGACCTGCGTATAAGTGAAGATCTGGCCCGAAGATCCGGGAGACGTGCCGACTTGACCGCCGTCGTACGCGGCGAGTGCAGAGGACGGATCACCGAAAAGGAATACGGCGATCTGGGTTTCGGGTACGATCCCGTGTTTTTTGCGCCGGAATTCGGGAGGACTTTCGGAGAGATTTCCGCCGATGAGAAAAACAGTATAAGTCACAGAGGACGTGCCGCGGTTAAATTCGCCCCGGTTCTTGCCGAAGTGCTGAAAAATGGACGGTGATAAAATGCTTAGCAGTAAACAAAGAGCTTTTCTCAGAAGCCGCGCAAATTCAATTCAGCCGATCTTTCAGGTGGGGAAGGGGAACGTCGGCGACGCTATGTGCCTCGCCGTAAGCGATGCGCTGGAGGCGCGGGAACTTATAAAAATCAGCGTTCTCGAAAACGCTGCGGAAACGGCGCGTGAGATTGCTGATCAGCTTTCCGAGAGGACGGAGTCCGACGTGGTTGCGGTGATCGGACGGAAGATCGTTCTTTTCAAGCCGTCTTCAAAGGAAAAAAACCGCACCGTTTCACCTGAAGTGGCAAAAATCAAACCGGATAAGTCGAAATAAAACTCAGAAGGAGAAAACAGTGTCTTTTGTCATAACCGAAGAACAACTCTTTCATCTCCGGGAGCGGATCAGGCCGTATCTGAAACAGAAACGGTACGAGCACACGCTCGCGGTTGAGAGGGAAGCCGAACGTCTCGGACAGATGTTTCTTCCCGAAAAAACCGAAAAACTGCGCGCCGCAGCCTTGCTCCACGATATAACAAAACGCGACGATATTGAAAAACAGTTGCAATATTGCCGGGAATTTGGTATAATATACCGTAATGCCGATCTGAACTCCCCGAAGACCTTCCATGCAAAAACCGCGGCAGGTGTCGCCGCGCGTGATTTTTCAGACGTTACGGATCCCGAGATAATCTCCGGGATCAGGTGGCACACCACCGGCCGCGACGGCATGACCGTATTTGAGGCGATCATATATCTGGCTGATTACATCGAGGAAACCAGGACTTTTCCGGACTGTGTTGAACTGAGGCGGTTTTTCTACGACGGGAAAAAACGTGACGGGAAAGAAATGGAGGTCCATTTTACCGAAACGATGATCAGATCCTTCGATCTGACGATCCAAAATCTTATCGTCGAGGGTATGCAGATTGATTACGATACTGTGTCTGCCCGGAATTATTACATACGGAAACTGCAGGCACGCGCCGTATCGGAATAAGAGATTATTTGTGAAGAGACTACAGGCGGAAGGGCGAGTTGGCCCGCCGGAGGAAGAGAGAATATGGGACACGAACATACGACTGTTGTAAAAAAGAAAAAGAAACGCGAGGGAAGACTTTCCACGGTCCAGAAAGTGTTGATCGGGATTATTATATTTCTGAACGTTTTAATTATAGCCGGCGTGGGCTTCTGGCTGGCTAACCAAGCCGACTACGACAATTCTCCGCATTATGATCTGCCAGATGAAGAGCAGCTTTATGACCATGAGGGGAACAAAATCGATAAAACTCAGATCGAGCGAATGGAAGGGTCGTATAATATCCTCGTTCTCGGAAGAGATAAGAAGGCGTATCTTACCGACGTCATGATGATCGTCAACATCGACAATTCCAAACACTCGATGACCGTAATGCAGATTCCGAGAGATACGTACGTTTCCGGGGGTTATCCGACAAACAAGCTCAACGCAGTGTATTCGACCATATATCACAATCAGCTCGGATACAACGGCGGAAATGAGAGCGACGCCGCGAAATACGCCCGGGATGAGTTTACCAAGCTCATAGAGAACGGCCTTATGGTTCATATCGACTATACGGTCGTGGTCAATCTGACAGGCTTTAAGAGGATCGTCGACGACGTTGGAGGCGTTGACGTGGACATTCCGTTCCCTATGGACTATGAAGACCCCGATCAGGACCTTCACATTCACATTCCGGCCGGACGCCAGCATCTGAACGGCGAAATGGCCGAAGGATTCGTAAGGTACAGATACGGATACGCCACGGCGGACCTCGGAAGACAGGACGCCCAGAAGCAGTTTATGTTCGCTCTTTTCTCAAAAGTAAAGAGCACGATGAGCGTAACTAAGATCGTGGAACTCAAGAATTTAGTCACCAATGTATATACGAACGTTGAAACGAACATGGGAACCGACGACACACTTGCGTTTGCAAAATATATTCTTGCTGTGGATTCAAGCAACGTACGGATGATGACGATCCCCGGCAGTCTTCCGAACGGAGTCCATTACGTAATAAACAAGCAGAGCGCCGCCTCCATGGTCAACGAGTATTTCAACCTGTTCAATTATCAGATAACGCCTCAGATCTTCGATCATAAGAAAATATTTACCAACGAATACGATTACGCGATCAACACCGCGTATAACGCTCCGGAGGGATCGTTCGGCGGAAACGTTTACCAATCCGGCGAAGATATCTACATTCCTCCGGCAGGTTGATCTGTCAATCCGCTTCTGATCAAAAAGGAGAAAACATGCAGGAAGATAAAGTTGTTTCCGGTTTACTGTCCGACCCCAGGGAGATAGCAGAATATGCCGTGACGGTCCTCGACTCGAAGAAAGCGCACGATATAAAACTTCTTCACGTGGAAAAGCAGACAGTCATCGCCGATTATTTCGTAATTTGCTCCGGCACGTCCCGCACGCAGATCCGCTCTCTTGCGGATGAGGTGGAATTCAAACTCGGCGAGCGAGGAGTCGCTCTTCTCAGAACCGAGGGGATGGATACCGGTCTTTGGGTACTAAAAGATTTCGGAGCCGTCATAGTCCATATATTCAATGCCGAAACCCGCGACTTTTATAAACTCGAAAAGCTGTACGACGGGACCAGTTCCGTCGATGTGTCTGACCTTATCTCTGAGTGAAATCTAAGGAAATATACGATTATGAAACACGATTTTAAGAATATCGAGCCCAAATGGCAGAAAAAATGGGAGGCTGCAGAAGCGTTCCGTGCCGGCGAGGACAGATTGAAAAAGAAATTCTACGCTTTGGTCGAGTTTCCTTACCCAAGCGGCGCGGGAATGCATATCGGCCACGTCAAGGCGTACGCCGGACTGGAGGTCGTGTCCCGCAAGCGCAGGATGGAAGGGTATAATGTCCTTTTTCCGCTGGGGTTCGACGCTTTCGGCCTTCCCACTGAGAACTACGCCATCAAGACTCATGTTCACCCCAGAGTCGCCACTGACCGTAATATCGAAAAATTCACCATGCAGATGAAGAAGCTGGGCTTCTCCTTCGACTGGTCTAAGACTATCGACACCACCGATGAGAACTACTACAAGTGGACCCAGTGGATCTTCCTCAAAATGTTCGAGAACGGCCTTGTTTTCAGAGACAAGACCCTCGTGAACTATTGCCCCAGCTGCAAGGTCGTCCTCTCCAACGAGGACTCCCAGGGCGGCAAGTGCGATATCTGCAAAAGCGACGTTATCCAGAAGTCGAAGGACGTATGGTACCTCCGCATCACGGAGTACGCCGACAAGCTGCTCGAGGGACTCGATTCCGTGGATTACCCTCAGAACATCAAGACTCAGCAGATCAACTGGATCGGCAAGTCTCAGGGCGCCTTCGTAGACTTCTCCGTCGCAGACGGCAGAGAAAAGCTGACGATCTATACCACCCGTCCCGACACGTTGTTCGGAGTCACATTTATGGTAATGGCTCCCGAACACCCCCTGCTCGATAAGTATCGTGATCTGATCCCGAATTTTGATAAGGTCGAGGAATATCGCGCGATATGCGCCAGAAAGACTGAATTCGAGAGAACGCAGGTCAATAAAGACAAGACCGGCGTGAAGCTCGAAGGATTTACCGCGGTGAATCCGGTTAACGGCAAAGAAATCCCGATATTCATCTCCGACTACGTAATGATGGGGTACGGCACCGGCGCCATAATGGCTGTGCCGGCCCATGATGAGCGAGACTATGAATTCGCCAGGAAATTCGGTATCGACGTGATCGAGGTCGTCAAGGGCGGCAATATCGACGAGGCTGCTTACACCGGCGACGGCGAGATGGTCAACTCCGACTTTCTCAACGGTCTGACGAATAAGAAGGACTCCATCGCGAAGATGGTCGCCTTCCTTGAGGAAAAGGGGATCGGCAAAGCCGGCGTTCAGTACAAGATGAAGGACTGGGCGTTCAACAGGCAGAGATACTGGGGTGAGCCCATCCCGATAGTTCATTGCCCGAAGTGCGGCATGGTCGCCGTTCCTTACGACGAGCTTCCGCTG